>Ga0265294_10006413_pt1 | contig 14122 bp, 10 predicted proteins | sample MunlanPumphouse3_FD_192504 | JGI IMG/M metagenome (GOLD analysis project Ga0265294, IMG submission 192504) | Groundwater microbial communities from a municipal landfill in Southern Ontario, Canada - Pumphouse #3 | ecosystem: Environmental > Aquatic > Deep subsurface > Groundwater | place... | reverse complement strand
CCTTCTCCACGTAGCTGCCCAGCTCTATCCTGGTGCCGCCATCAATCTGCGACACACCGTACTGTAACAGCTCGTTGCGCAGACGGGCCGGCTCACGGGCTGTGAGGATCATCCCCGTGTAGGGTACTGCCAGCCGGAGAATAGCCACCAGACGGGTGAACTCCTCGTCAGAGACAAAATAGCTGTCGCCCATATGGAGCATTGAGGCATCCTTGATCCTAGGGAACGAGATGGTGTGCGGTCCCACGTTATAACAAGCCTCCAGGTGGTTGGTATGACGTACCAGAGCCATCACCTCGAAGCGCCAGTCGTACAGTCCAAAAAGCGCTCCGATGCCTACATCATCCAGCCCGGCCTCCTGTGCCCTGTCGAGGGATGTCAGTCTGTAATCGTAGTCCGCCTTTTTCCCGCGTGGGTGGCAGCTCTTGTATGCTTCCCGGTGATAGGTCTCCTGGAACACCTGATAGGTGCCGATGCCCGCCTCCTTCACCGTGCGGAATCCTTCAATATCGAGAGGGGCGGCGTTGATGTTCACCCTGCGTATCTCACCGTTCCCTTTCTTCACGCTGTAGGCGGTCCTCACCGACTCTGCGATAAATTGGGGAGTGTATTCGGCATGCTCACCATAAACGAGGATCAATCGTTTTTGTCCGCTATCCTCCAGCGCTTCAATCTCCTTCACCAGCTCCTGCTGTGAGAGCGTTTTGCGCACCTGCTCCCTGTTAGACGCCCTGAAGCCGCAGTAGGTGCAGTCGTTAGTACATTTATTCCCAACATAAAGGGGTGCAAACAGTACGATGCGGTTACCGTATATCTTTTTCTTCAGCTCCCGGGCTCCCTCTTTGATAAGATCAACCGACTCACAGTCGGTGGCGTTGATAAGTGTTGCCACCTCCTGTAGGTTCAGCCTGTTTTTACCTAATGACCTGCCGATTACCTCCCTTACTTTCTCAGGGGTAGAAACGGTGTTATCGAGATAATTCCTGATCTCCTCACTGTCGATGAATGGTTGCATCGGCAGATCGGGGATGCTGTATATTTCAGGTCTGAATTTCATAACGATAGGAAGTTTATGAATGTAGAGCAAATGTAATAATTTATTCTTAAATTTTCTTTGCTTGCCTCCTTTACATGCACTACTATTTAATTTTTTTTTTACTGTAACAACCTGTTTTAATCCTTTCTGGTAACAAGCCGGCTCTTCTGTTCAATTGTCGGCGGTAACCATGATGTCGCCAATTGAATGGCTATAACCTCCTTCTGTGGCACTCTTACAACGATAGCTTCCCGGCTCTGAATTACTACAGTTATCTTTTTTCACTCTATGTTGGTCTGCTTTTTGAAAATTATGTACCTTTGTCATACGGAATCATTTTATTCTAAAGATATTCCATCCGAAAATAAACTGCAGGAAAAAATAATCATTTCATGTCAAAAGTTAATTTCAAGGGTTTGGGAGTAGCATTGATTACTCCATTTAATGAAGAGGGTTCGATAGATTTTGAGGCACTGTCACGTTTGCTGGATTATCAGTTGGAGAATGGGACAGATTATATTGTAGCCCTGGGTACCACGGCAGAGACACCCACGTTATCAAAAAAGGAGAAAGAAGAGATTGTCCGCTTCATTGTAGAGAAGGTAGATGGCAGGGTTCCTGTGGTTATGGGTGTAGGAGGAAACAGTACAGCCTGCCTGGTGGATGAGCTTAAAACGACTGACTTTAGCGGTATCAGTGCTGTCTTGTCGGTTACACCTTTCTATAATAAGCCTTCGCAGGAGGGGCTCTTTCAACACTATAGCGCCCTCTCAGAGGCATCACCACTGCCAATTATTTTATACAATGTGCCGGGAAGAACAGGAGTGGACATGACCGCCGAAACAACCCTGCGCATCGCACGCCACTGCAGTAACATTATTGCTGTGAAGGAGGCATCAGGCAACCTGGACCAGATAAAAGCCATTATTGATGGTGCGCCGGAAGGATTCCATGTGATCTCGGGTGATGATGCCGTGACGACCGAAGTGATTGAAATGGGAGGGACGGGGGTGATCTCTGTCTTCGGGAATGCATTCCCGAAGGAGATGGCCTGGCTTGTGAAAAGTGCGCTTGAAGGGAATGCCGTGAATGCACGCAGGAAGATGGAAGATGATTTCAATGCTCTTTTTCATCTTATGTTCGTCGAGGGTAACCCGTCAGGAGTAAAGTGTCTCCTCCATCTGAAAGGGATGATCAAGAACCTGCTTCGTTTGCCGTTGGTTCCGGTAAGTGAACAAACAGACCGGCTGATTCGGGAAGAACTGGCTAGGTTTCGTTGAATGAACAATTTTCAGTAATTATTAGCTACTTTTGCGTTTACTTAATAAATCAATCCTATTATATGAAGCGTATATTATTACCAATAATTGTTTTATCCGTAATGATCACAACCAGTTGCACAGAGAAAAAAACCACACAGTCGCAGGATCGTCTCGATACCGCCAACATGGATACAACCGCTGCACCCGGTGACAGTTTCTATCAGTATGCCACCGGCGGCTGGCAGCAAGCCAATCCCATCCCCGATGAACATGCGCGGTACGGATCTTTCGATAAGCTGCGGGAGGATAACCAGTTACAGATTCAGTCGCTGATCGAAGCGCTTGGAGAAGAGGAGAATCCTGTAGGCTCGAACGCACAGAAAGTGGGTGATCTCTATAAAATGGGAAGCGACAGTGCGAAGTTGAATCAGGATGGTGCTGCACCCATCCTTCCACAGCTGCATGAGATAGCCGGGGCAAAAGATAAGAGAGAGATCATTCGTCTGATGACAAAGCTAAACAAGCAGGGCACTAGCCCATTCTTCGGCTTTGCCGTTGGAGCAGATGATAAAAACAGTACAATGAACATCGTGCACCTCTACCAGTCAGGCATAAGCATGGGTGACAGGGATTATTACCTGCTGCAGGATGACCACTCCCAAATGTTGCGTGCCGCCTACATCAAGCTGATGGAGACACAGTTCGGCAACGCAGGGTACACCGGGGCAGCGGCGCAGCAGGCTGCAGCTAACGTGATGAGGGTAGAGACGGAGCTGGCTCAGTCGCACTTTACCAGAGAGCTGCGCCGTCAGCCGGAGCTGAATTATCATAAGATGCTGGTCAGAGAGTTGGAGAGTCAGGTGGCCCCTTTCGAGTGGGACTATTATTTTGAAGAGATGGGAGCAGCAGGTATTGACAGCCTGAATGTTTCACAGATTGAGCCGGTGAAAGCTGCTATTGCCATTATCGGGAGGGAGCCTGTAGCTGTACTACAGGATTATCTGAGCTGGAAGGTGATCAATTCGGCTGCCAGCTATCTGAGCGATGATTTTGTGAGAGCCAGTTTTGAGTTCTACGGAAAAACACTGAGCGGAAGTAAAGAGCTTCGCCCCCGGTGGAGGAGGAGTATTGATGCGGTGAACGGCGCCCTGGGTGAGGCTGTGGGCCAGCTCTATGTGGCGAAGTATTTCCCGCCTGAAGCCAAGGAGCGAATGGTCAGGCTGGTGGATAATCTGCAGGTGGCACTGGGCGAACGGATCAATCAGCTTGAATGGATGAGCGATGAGACAAAGGCGAAGGCAGCTGAGAAACTGGGCACTTTTATCGTGAAGATTGGTTATCCCGATAAGTGGAAGGATTACACCTCTCTGGAGGTGACAGGTGATTCCTACTGGCAGAATATGATTCGTGCCTCTGAGTTCGGTTATGCCGAGATGATCGACGAACTGGGTAAGCCGGTTGACAGGACCAAATGGTACATGTCACCTCAGACGGTGAACGCTTATTACAACCCCTCTTCCAACGAGATCTGCTTCCCCGCGGGTATACTACAGCCTCCTTTCTTCTATATGCATGGGGATGATGCGATCAATTATGGTGGTATTGGCGTGGTGATCGGTCATGAGATGACCCATGGATTTGATGATCAGGGGCGTAAATTCGACAAAGAGGGCAACATGACCGACTGGTGGACCGCCGGAGATGCAGCGCTGTTTGAAGAGAGAGCGGAGGTGCTGGTCGATTATTTTGACAACATCGTAGTGCTCGATACAGTGCATGCCAACGGTACCTTCACGCTCGGAGAAAATATAGCCGATCATGGCGGGTTGCAGGTCTCATACCATGCTTTTTTACAAACAGGAGCAGCAGAGGGAGCTGAGATGATTGATGGGTTCTCACCTTCGCAACGCTTTTTCCTGAGTTATGCCAACCTCTGGGCAGGGAATGTGCGTGATGCCGAGATTCTCCGTCTGACAAAAGTGGATCCCCATTCACTCGGCAGATGGCGTGTGGACGCGGCACTGCCTCATATCGATGCATGGTACGAGACGTTTGAGATTCAACCCACTGATCCGATGTATCTGCCCAAAGAAGAACGTGCATCCATCTGGTAAAAGGAAAACCCTTTTAAATTATCACATCATCAAATCAGACATACATATGTTTTCAGGAATAGTAGAAGAGGCGGCAACCGTTGTTGCGCTAACCAGAGATAAAGGCAACCTCCACATCACGCTGAGTTGTACCTTTACCGGTGAGTTGAAGATAGATCAGAGCGTTTCGCATAATGGCGTCTGCCTGACAGTGGTCTCCATCAAGGATGACACTTACACGGTCACAGCGATACAGGAGACCCTGGATCGTTCCAACCTGGGTCTGCTGGCGGTGGGCAGCAAGGTGAACCTTGAGCGGAGCATGCTGATGAACGGTCGTCTGGACGGACATATCGTGCAGGGTCATGTTGATCAGACAGCCGTTTGCAGGAGTGTTGAGGAGGCTGATGGCAGCTGGTACTACACCTTTGCCTATACCTTTGACAGGGAGATGGCCAAAAAAGGGTATATGACTGTAGACAAGGGTTCTGTCACCGTCAATGGTGTCAGTCTTACAGTGGTAGAGCCGACAGAAAACAGTTTCAAGGTTGCTATCATACCCTACACCTATGAGTTCACCAATTTTCACCAGATAAAGGAGGGGTCAGTGGTGAATCTTGAGTTTGATATTATCGGCAAGTACATCAGCAGAATTGTTGCATTAAACGCATAAGATGGATTTTCTGGAATTTGTCTCTACACGCCAGAGCGACAGGGCTTTTGATCCTGACCGTGCGGTGGAAAAAGAAAAAATTGAACGTATCATTGAAGTGGCCCGGCTGGCTCCCTCTGCCTGCAATGCACAGCCATGGCATCTCATCGTGGTGGATGACCCCGCCCTGAAGAGCAGGGTGGCCGATGCCACCGCTGCCCGTGCACTGGGGATGAACCATTTCACCAAGCAGGCACCGGTGCATATCGTGCTGGTGGAGGAGAAGGTGAATCTCTCCTCGGGTGTGGGCGGATGGGTGAAGCAGAAGGATTATGCGCAGATGGACCTGGGTCTGCTTGCAGCACATATCACTTTGGCTGCGCACGCCGAAGGGCTGGGTTCCTGTATCCTGGGGTGGTTCAATGAGCCGAAAATGCGGGAGTTACTTTCTATCCCTGATTCAAAAAGAGTATGGCTCGATATTGCCATCGGGTATAGCGTGCAGCCATTGAGGCCAAAGAGACGTAAGCCTTTGCAGGAGGTGGTTTCCTATAACGGTTATAAAGAGCATAGGAAGTAAGTATTGTGGCATATTGGCCCTGAGGAATAGTTTATAAACATTAAACTTTAATCTTTTTAACAAGATGAATGAGGTGATTTGTTGGTGGCATCGCAAAATTATGTCATCTTTGCACTCTCAAAACAGATTTAAGAGGCCAGGCCGCTAAGCGCTGGTTTATATACCGAAACAGATGAATATTAGGAAAAAACATTTCTTTTTGTTGATCGCTTTTCTTACGATGACCATTGTAATTTTTGCACAACAAGTAGGCTCCAATTCACCCTATAGCAGATATGGATACGGGCTTTTATCGAACCCCTCACTGGGAGCTTCTGAAGCCATGGGTGGGATCAGCTACGGGCTGCGCAGAAGCCAGCAGGCCAATCCGGGTAATCCGGCATCCTATTCTGAACTTGACTCGCTTACTTTTATTTTTGATGTAGGTGTTTCGGGACATTACGCACGCATGGATGATGGATTGAACAACCGTGATTTTTACAACGGCAATCTCGATTACGTAACCATGCAGTTCCCTCTTTTCCGCAATGTAGGAGCCAGCATCGGGCTTCTTCCCTATTCCAAGATGGGGTATAATTTCGGAGGAGCCCGCTCACTTTCCAATATCCAGTATATTGAAACATACAGAGGATCAGGAGGGTTAACTCAGGTCTATGGAGGTGTAGCCTGGGAGCCGGTAAAGAATATATCTTTCGGAGCCAATATCTCCTATTTGTTTGGGAACTATTCACGCAGCAGTGTGGTCACACCCATCTCCTCTTCGGCATTAGTGGGTGAAACCAAATATATGTACAATATCCGCGAGCTGAAATATGATTTCGGTCTTCAGTATACCCTGCCGATAGATCAGTCACGCTCGGTGACGCTTGGCCTGGTTTATACACCGAAAATCAACGCCAGCAGTGATGTCAATCCTTCAGAGATGCTTTATGCTGCAGATCCTTACCAGAATCCCTGGTCACCGCCTTCTCAGATATTAAAAACCGATACATTGTATGACGCAGCTTTCCAACTGCCACACACTTTTGGGGTGGGGGTGACCTACCAGACAGATCATTTTCTTGTTGGGCTGGATGGTACTTACCAGATGTGGAAAAACTTAGCCTATCCGTCACTTCTCGATGATCTTTCTGACGATAACCGGTATAACGATGTTATCCGCATCAATACCGGCATGGAGTATGTAATTGATCCTCTCAGCCAGAATTTTTTTCAGCGTATACGTTTTAGAGGAGGTCTATCCTTTGCCAACTCTTACACCAACTTTAGCGTCAGCAACCCGGATAGCGGCGATGATCTGGGAATGGGTAGTTTCAATGAATATGGGGTGAATGTGGGGTTAGGGTTGCCCTTTCAGGATTATATGTCGGGGCGTGTCTCCATGCTCAACATCGGGTTTGGTTACAGCAGGCAACAGCCTGATTCCGACTTTATGATTAGCCAGGAGATGTTCAAGGTGTCCATTAACATGAATATCAATGAGTTCTGGTTCTTTAAGCGGCAGTTTAATTAATAAAAGCGATTGCAGGCAGCCTATTAAAAAGAGTGAACGATTAAACTTTCCTTTTAACATTCTGTCCAATACGCAATGAACAAAAAGGATAACAACTTTAAACATCAATTAATATGAAAAAATTATTATTATCAGGATTGGTGGCTACCTTAATGGTGGTTGGTCTCAGCGCCCAGAAAGCAGGCTATGATCCTGTAAAAGCTCCTTTTGGGCACGGTAAGGATAGTATCAGCTGCCGTGAGAATCTGAGTCTTATGCAGACATCTGCCAAGGCTGAGGCCTACGAAAGTGCATTGGGTCCCTGGAACAGTGTATATGAAAACTGTCCCGCATCAAGTAAGAATATCTACATCTATGGTCCGCGTATTTTCAAGGCGTTGTATGCAAGTGCAACAGATGAAGCAAAGAAAAAAGAGTACCTGGATAAGGTGATGGAGATCTTCGATACCCGTCTCAAATATTTTGGTGATGATGATGCCAAAGGAACAGTCCTTGCATACAAGACCTATGATTACATGGAGCTGATGGGTGAGAACACCGATCAAAAAGTGATCTATGACTGGCTGGGTGAAGCCATCAATGAGATGAAAGATAAGATGTATCCGCTCGATGCCTTTTCCTATTACATGGTTGCTTCATTAAGTGAATATTACAAAGACAATACGAACAAGAACCAGTATATCAAAGACTACTTCAATATTGTAGGTTATGTTGACCAGGCTATCACCAACGCAAAAACGGCAAATGATGAAGCCACCGCCGATTATCTGGTAATGGTGAAAGATGGTATCGTGAAAGGTTTCATTGCCAGCGGTGCCGGTGATTGTAAGACATTGACCGAGTATTATGCTGATAAAGTGGAGCCGAACAAAACCAATAAAGAGTTCTTGAGTGAAGTATTGAACGCGCTGGGTTCGGTAGGATGTACGGAATCAGACCTCTATTTTACCACTTCGGAATACCTTCATATCCTTGAACCTTCTGCAAACGCCGCGCTGGGGTTGGCCAACAAGAGCCTCAGAGACAAGGATTATGATACAGCCGTGAAGTATTACACAGAGGCCGCACAACTGGAGACCGACAAAAGCAAATCATCCAACTACATGATGCAGCTGGCGGGTATCTTCTCCAACCAGCGTAATTTCGCCAGGGCAAGACAGGCTGCTTACGACGCGCTGGAGTACAATCCGAATAACGGTGAAGCATACATCCTGGTTGGTCAGTTGTATGCAAGCTCGGCCAACAGTATCTTCTCCGAGCCTGAAAAAGCGGGATTGGTTTACTGTGCTGCCGTCGACAAGCTGCAGAAGGCCAGAGCTGTTGACCCGGGTGTTGCCGGCAAGGCCAATAGTCTTATCAACAGATATTCAGCAGGGTACATGGATACCGAGACAGCATTTATGATGGGTATCAAAGCCGGTGAAACGGTGTTTGTCCCGGGCTGGATCGGCGAATCTACCACTGTAAGGTTAAGATAATTTTGAACAGAGTAAAACAGTGTTGAAAAAACAACACAACATAGCATCATCAAGGCGCATAACAACCATTTTTTCAGTGGTTGTTATGCTTCTTTTTTTTCTTTCCTGCAAGGACAAGAATGAGCATCTTGTTGCCATTGCCTACGATCCGGAAGTGGTTCCTACCATGATCACTGATTCCGTGACAACGCTCATTTCCGATTCCGGCATCACGCGTTACAAGCTGGTAGCTGAAGTCTGGAAGGTGTTTGACAAGGCCAAAGAACCTTACTGGTATTTCCCTGAAGGGATATATCTGGAGCGCTTCACTCCTGATTTCAACACAGAGGCAACAGTCAAAGCCGATACCGCCTGGTACTACTTCCAAAAAGACCTATGGAAGCTGATAAAGAATGTACATGTGGAAAATATGGAGGGAGAAGTGTTTGAGAGTGAGGAGCTCTACTGGGATCAGAAGAATGGTAAAGTCTATTCCGAGAAATACATTGAGATAAAAAGGGGTGTAACTGAGATCAAAGGATATGGTTTTGAATCGAATCAGTCCATGAACGATTATCGCATTTTCCGACCTCACGACGGGAAGCTTCCTTTTTCAGATTCAACACCTGCCGACACACTACAATCAGCAACTCCTTTAAAGGAGGCGTCGCCACAGGAGATCAGTAAGGATATAGGAACAACAATAAATAAAGATAGTTAAACAAGAAGTAAATGGCAGTATCTGTTGCGATCGGATGGTTGATAGCCTGTCTGTTTCTTTCACTATTTTTCTCCGGTATGGAGGTGGCGTTTGCCTCCTCCGATAAATTACAATATGCGGTCAGCAAAAAAACCACAGGTGGGTTTAACTTCATGCTGAACAACATCTACAGTCATCCGCGTCAGTTTCTGGCCACGCTTGTTATTGCCAAAGTGATGCTCTTCGTGCTTATCATTTATTTTGCACTGATTATTTCAGCGCATTATCTCTTCCCCCTTTTAGAGAATGAATTATTACTCTTCCTGCTTTTCATTGTGATGGTGAGCTTTATTATTTTGCTCACCGATGAATTTTTGCCGCGCACTATCTTTCAGAAAAATGCCAATTTTTGGGTGAACTTATTTGTTTTTCCTGCATATATCTTCTACATACTCTTTTATCCGATCGCCAGGCTGTTTCTCTCCATCTCGAAAGGAGTGCTCAGAATTGTTGGTATCCGTTCGCCGGAAGCAGGCAACAGGGTGTTCAGCAGAGTGGATCTCGACAGTTTTGTAAGAAAAAGCATCAATGATATGTCGAAAGAGAGAGAGGTAGATTCGGAGGTGAAAATATTCCGCAATGCACTCGATTTCTCCTCCATGAAGATCAGAGATTGTATGGTGCCCCGTGCCGAGATCGTGGCAGTGAGCATTGACACCGACCCTGATACGTTGAAAGACAAATTCATAGAAACGGGTATCTCCAGGATTCTTGTTTACAAGGATGATATTGACAATATACTGGGTTACATCCATATGTGGGAGATCTTTACCAATCCGCAGGACTGGACGAACAACGTGGCTGCCATTTCATTCGTACCTGAGAGCATGCAGGCTAACCAGCTTATGAGCGACCTGATGCAACAGAGAAAAAGTATCGCTGTGGTTGTGGATGAGTTTGGCGGTACCTCAGGGATTGTGACGATGGAAGATCTGGTGGAAGAGATCTTCGGCGATATTGAAGACGAATACGATGTGGAGTCGAAGTTCGTAAAACAGGAGGGAGAGAATGAGTTTGTGTTGTCGGGACGTGTGGAGATCGATCAGCTGAATGAGATCTACCACCTCGATATTCCCAGGTCAGATGCATACTCCACCGTTGCGGGTTATCTGCTCCAGCACACGCAACGTTTTCCAAAGACGTATGAAACCATTATCATTGGAAAATATACCTTTAAGATACTGAAAGTTACAGCACGAAAAATAGAGGTAGTACGATTAATCACCGGCGGGGAGCAACAAAGTGAATCATAAATATCATGCCTGCGTATTATACTTTTCTTTAAAAAATATATTTATCTGCTTTATTTTTACTAACTTCGTGCCCTTATTTGAAACAATATTTATTTTAACGTTTAAACAGAACTAAAGAATAGTTAAATGGCTACTTTACAAAAGATTAGGGACAAAGGTACGCTTCTGGTCGTCGTGATTGGTGTTGCATTGCTTGCCTTCGTTTTAGGAGACTTACTCACCTCGGGGACCACACTGTTTGGGAGAGCGCAGGACAAAGCATTTGTGGTGAACGGAGAAGTGGTTTCGACAAAGGAATACGCCGATAAAATTACTGAATTCGAAGAGTTCCAGAAGATGGTCAGCGGACAGACTTCACTTGATGAGAACATCACCTCGCAGATACGCGATGCAGTCTATCAGCAGATGGTACGTCAGCGTCTGCTCAACAATCAGACAAAGAAGCTGGGGCTGAACGTGACCAAAGAGGAGCTCAATGATCTGGTACAGGGTACATCGATCTCCCCCGTCTTGCAGCAGCTGCCTTTCTTCGTCGATCCTCAGACGGGTGTCTTTAGTCGTGATGCTTTAATTGAATTCATCAACATCATCAACACGCCAAATCCCAATCCGCAGGAGCAGGCGATGGTTGAGCAGTACAAATCGTTGTGGTTATTCATTGAAGATATGGTCAAAACACAACGTCTGGAAGAAAAATATATCTCTCTCTTATCCAACGCTGTTATTATAAACGATCTGGAAGCTAAAACAGCTTTCGACCTGACACAGAAGAATGCAGATATAGAATATGCGATGCAGAGCTATTTTACACTGCCCGACTCTGCTGTGACAGTAACCGATAAAGAGATTAAGGCGTACTACGACAAGCATAAAGAGTCGTACCGTCTCGAAGCACCCATGGTGAAGATCTCCTACTTCACGAAGGAGGTCGCTCCCAGTGATGAGGATTTCGCAGAGGTGGAGGCAGCATCCAGGACAGCATACAGTGAGCTTGCAAATGCAACCAATCATGCCACTGTTGTGGCCGATTACTCACAGGTACCTTATCGTGATGTTTACGTGAGTGAGTTTATGCTTTCCCCCGATCAGATTGAGTTCGTCCGTGCGGCAGCCATCAACGAGATGGCCGGTCCTACACGTGAAGGTGATTCATTTCAGATTATCAAACTTCTTGACAAGACAACAGCACCCGATTCTGTGCGTTTAAGACTGATGTCAGTGCCTGATGCTTCAATGGTTGGCTCAGATTCGATTGTAACCAATTTTGTGGATAGTATCTATGGCCTGTTGCAGGAAGGAGCATCCTTTGCTGAGCTAGCCAACACTCTTAATCCGAACGCTAACGGAGGGGATGTAGGCTGGGCAAGAGAGATCGATCTGGTTACTTTCGGCTCAGAGATGATCGATGTGGCTTTTAATGCTCCCCTGGGGCAGCCGGTGAAGCTGTCCGTTCCAGGGCAACAACTGATTCTCCAGGTTGAGGAGAGAACGCGTCCGGTAAATAAATACAAAGTGGCGATCATAGATATGCCGGTTCTGGCAAGTGATAAAACCTCGAATAACATCGACAACGAACTGAATCAGTTTGTCGCTACTCCCGACGTGGGCGATAAGTTCAGTGAGCTTGCAACTGAAAAAGGATATATGGTGATGCCGAACACCACTGTCTCGGCCAATGATTTTACGTTGGGTCAGATTCCCGGATCGCGTCAGATCATTACCTGGGCAGCGAACGAGAAAAAAACCGGAAGCGTGAAGAAGTTCGATCTGACCAACCTGCGTGTCATCGCACGTGTGGATGAGGTGATACCTTCAGGTACCACCCCTTTGTCCGAGGTAGCCTCAGGTATACGCACAGAATTGACAAACGACAAGAAAGCAGAGATGATAATCACCGGGCTGGAAGCGCAGAATCTGACATCGATAGATGACTACGCTGCTGCAATGAACACCGCTTCAGACACCGTACGCTTTGTGAACTTCAACACCCGGAATATCACAGGTCTGGGATTCGAACCTGTGCTGAATGCCGTTTCCGCTTATGCCCCGCTGAACACGGTTGTTGGGCCGATGAAAGGAAATATGGGTGTGCTGGTGACCAGGGTGACCAACCGCACCGAGGGAGCTGAGAGCTACGATGCCGAGGCACAGAAAAACAACATGCTCAATGAGAATGCCTATCGTCTGCAGATGCAGTCGGTGGAGGTATTGAAAGAGAAGATGGGAGTAGAAGACAATCGTTACAGGTTCTTCTAGCGCGTTGTCCTCATCCTCAGATAACACAAAAAGGGCCGTTCCGTGTGGGACGACCCTTTTACGTAAACAGTGATATCGGTTTATTGTATCTCTATTTTGCCTGTCTGTTCCAACTGCATTGTTTTGCTGGGCTGGTCACATACTTCGGTCGGACCGAAGTACTGAATAGGACCGGGGTAGACATAATCGGTATCGACAGCCCAGTTGTCACGCTGACTTTCGAAATACCTGAAAGGAGCACCTTCCAGTTCAACCAGCGCTTTCTGGATCACCGGTTTCATCTCTCCGTGACGCCTTTCCATATTCATCATCATGGTGATGGGTACACCTCCGGCGACCCATTCCGCCGCTGGCGCGGTGGTGTTGCGTACAGATGACATGTAACCGGTCTTGCCGGCCACTATAAGCATCGAAGCGGTGTAGCCGAGTGAATAGCAGTAGTCGGCATCGTAGTTCGAGGGAGCGGCACATCGTCCTTCATATCCGAAGAAGTGGGTGATGGTCGCGAATTTACCATTATATTTCCCCTCTTTGGCCCATAGACTCAGCCGTTTTTTTACCATCTCAGCCAAAAGCTTCTCTGTCTCGATAAGTGACACCTGCACGTTGCCGTGCGGGTCACGGTCGAGTGTTAGCTGGCGTGCGACGGTCTCGGGCAGGCTGGCGTAGATCGCTGCATTTTCATGTGAGAGCTTGCTGATGATGTAATCACGCTTGCCGGAACGGCGTACCAGGTCGAACTCCTCCTGGTTGTGAACGAGGAAATCGTTCAGCTCGTTGATCAGCTTCTTCATGGCCGGGATGAACTCGATCAATCCTTCAGGGATGATGACTGTGCCGAAGTTTAATCCTTTATCGGCACGTTTCACAATCACCGTAGCAATCTGATCGATGATGTCATCGAGCGATAACTCCTTTGCTGCCACCTCTTCCGAGACGATACACAGGTTCGGATGTGTCTGCAGCGCACACTCCAGCGCAATGTGCGACGCCGAGCGTCCCATCACCTTGATGAAGTGCCAGTACTTGCGGGCTGAGTTGCAGTCACGCTGTATGTTACCAATCAATTCCGAATATACTTTGCAGGCGGTGTCGAAACCGAAGGAGGTCTCAATCTGTTCGTTTTTAAGGTCGCCGTCAATGGTCTTGGGACAGCCGATGACCTGCACACCCGCGTTGATGGCGGCGTAGTACTCAGCCAGCACGCAGGCGTTGGTGTTAGAGTCATCTCCACCAATGATCACCAGTGCTTTGATCTCC
>Ga0265294_10006412_pt1 | contig 14125 bp, 14 predicted proteins | sample MunlanPumphouse3_FD_192504 | JGI IMG/M metagenome (GOLD analysis project Ga0265294, IMG submission 192504) | Groundwater microbial communities from a municipal landfill in Southern Ontario, Canada - Pumphouse #3 | ecosystem: Environmental > Aquatic > Deep subsurface > Groundwater | place... | reverse complement strand
AAGCATTAATAAGGGAACTAGGGGTGGGAAAAATAAAACCAATTAAATATTTTTAAGCAAAAATAGTGCTGTAGAGTTTTAAAAGTTGAATAAAGAACTATTAATAATGTTCATAAGTATGATCTAAGTTAACTTCTTTTATGACAGATTAATATAATTATTACTGATCAATAATTTTCGCAGTAAGATAAAATAATTTGAAAAAAATATTGACAGATAAACCTGTATTAAATATATTGATAAAACTTAACTAAAACGGAGTAAATGGTCCAGTAACTCAGTGGTAGAGTATCTGCCTTTTAAGTAGAGAGTCGATGGTTCGAGCCCATCCTGGATCACCATTTGACCCCTTCGTCTAGTGGTTAGGACTCAAGATTTTCATTCTTGCAACAGGGGTTCGATTCCCCTAGGGGTCGCCAAGAGAGCTTATCAGCGTGGTAAGCTCTCTTTTTTTTAAAAAAAAGGTTGCCTGGAAATGTAATTATTTGTAAGTTGGTATTATAAAAGAGGTGCTTTATGAAAGAGATTAGATTTGTTTTACTGATGATTGTAAGTTTAGCATTAATGGTAGGCTGTGAAGATGGTGCTGCAGTAAAAGTTGTAAATCAGACTAGTTATAATGTTTATGGTGAAATAGATGGAGAAGAGTTTACTGTAGCAGGGAATAGTAATCATACAGTTGATGTTGATACTGACGAAAAGGTTTTTCTTATAGATGATGGTGTAACTAAGAAAACAATAAAATTAGAAGGTGAAACATTTAGGATTTGGGATTATTATGAAGAAACACCTCATAATGAAACTGAGATAAAGGTGACACCTGGAAAAACTTATAAAGTATATTGCAAGCCTAACAGTGCTTCTGTAAAAGTAGTAAACAATTCAGATTATGCTATAACAAAGCTAAGATATAGAAAGAATACGCAGTTCTCTACAGGGCTTTGGTTTATGGTAACTTATGATCCTCCATTAGAATCAGGAGAGTTTGCATATTATCATTTGTTACCTCAAACAGAGGAAAACAGATTTTTCTATAATTTTGAAGTTATAGCTGGAGACGAATTAGTTTATGAAATAGGTAATGAATTTGAAGGTGTTATGTTATTTATGGATGATCAACACTTAATAAGCATAGAGAACGATTAAATATTGAATAAACTTATTCAACAGCTCATAAGAGCTCATGAGAAACCGTTTCTGAATCTATAATATAGTAACAAGGCTAAGACGATCAATAACAGAATATAGATAATCCAAGACCAGATATTTTGTTTTTGTTTTGAGAGTTCAGCAACTACTTCTTTATTAGTTTTGAGAAAATCTTTAGGGATTTTGTTGAAATCTTCTTCATGTACTAATTTATTTCTAATAGTAGCAATGAATCTAATCTTCTTAACTAAATTAGGAGATAGCCTATTTTCTACAGAAGTAAGTTTACTGTGCAGACCTTTTCCGTTGGCGTGGAAATTTTCTGTTAAAAGCTGTTCGATTTTTTTACTATACTTAATTATTTTCCATTTTTTCATTATTTAATACTAAACTTAATTTCTAATGATGTCAAGTTTTTTCCATTTACCTTGCTTAAACCTAGCAAATAAAACAAAACTAAATGATAAGAAAGTAAAAACTAAAACTCCCCATCCGGTTACTGCTGAAGAACCGAAGATTTTTAAGCTGATAAACAGAATAAAAACAGCTATCCAATGCATAATAATAAAAGCCACCATTGTCCAGTGGGTATCACCAGCACCTCTCAGTGTCCCTACAAAGCAGAAGGTTATGGCATCAGCGAAAATATAGATAGTAGCTAATCTAAGCATAGTCTTTGCCATTGGAAAGGCCTGAGTAAATGTTTCTGAAGCTTGATCTGGTTTAAACAAATTAACTAACATTTCAGTGCAGAAAATGTAGAGTATAAAGATAATTCCAGAATAGACTAATGCTGTTTTAATCCCTGAAAAGGCAACCTTAGTAGCACTTTTAATATCTTTAGCTCCCATGTATTTACCAACTAAGCTGGTTACAGCGATTTGGATACCTGTTAATGGTAAGAAAGATACGTAGTCCCAATTAAACATTATTGTTGAAGCAGTAGCTGCTATTTCTCCTTCGGAATGAAGAAGTATAATCATACTTGTAAAGGCAGCAAGACTCATAAAACTTTCAAATCCTTGTGGAAGTCCATACCAGAGAAGCTTTTTCATAATTTCAGGATTAAATTTAAATGATTTCATCACTTGAAAATCTAGTCTAATCTCTTTAGAGAAAAAGAGGCTAAATAGAATTACAACACCAACAAAAGCACCAATATTAGTTCCTATTGCAGCACCTCTAATACCAAGTTTTGGAAAACCAAAGTTGCCAAAGATTAATGCATAATTACATGCTACATTAGTAATTAAAGAGGCTACTGCAGCTATCATGATAAATTTAGTTTTTCCTAAGCCTGAGAAAAAGCTACTTAAGGAAGTTCTTAAAAGTAAGAAAATACTACCCCAAAGAAGGGTTGAAAAATATTCTATTTGCAAGGGTAGCTGTTTAGGGGGTATATGCATATATTGAAAGATAACTTCAGCAAATGGAGTCATTACGAGTAATATTGGATAAGCCACTAAAGATAAGATAATAGCTTGAAATGTTGTAACTGCTGAGCGAGTTTTATAACCTGCTCCTAAATATTGAGCCACTAAAGCAGTTGAATAACTGATCAATCCAGTGAAAAAGATAGTAAAAGTCGTTAAATATACACCTCCACCTAATGATGCGTTCATGTGGTCGGGGCTTAATCTAGCTAAGAACATTCTGTCTGTAAAGGTCATAATTGCATCACATCCCATAGAAGCAAACATGGGAAGTGCTATCAACAACATCTCTACTATACCACCTTTTGGGTGATTGTTCTCATTCATCTTACATACCTCAATAGAATTTAATTTACTTATGCCATAAATTTGATTTAATTAAATTCGGCAAGAGATTTATCTGTTATTAATTTTAAAATCACTTGCCAGTAAATTGATTTTAAAGTAAAAATGAAACAAAGTTTCATGGTCATGTATAAACAAACTCGGCAGGAATATAAAAACTAATTAGAATTATAATATGTTCCCTTATGTTTTTAGTGATTTTTAATATTCTTGATCTACTCAAGAAGTTTGGCAGACTCAGAATAAGATTCCAATTTATATTATTAACTCCTACACTGATAACAAAGCCTTATCTTTTAATTTTGGGACATCTCTGAAATTTGTTCTTAACATTGGTTTAGGAATTGATTTTTGATAATAGACTAAGGAAGAATACTCAAATCGACATAATTTTACATGGATTACCATTTTTTTCAATCCATTGGTGGATTGTTTTACCATTTGGTATTTCTAGTGTTGTGATTTTTTTTGTTTTTTTAAATTATATTGACATACAATTAGGAATTTTAATATTTTGTATTATAACTTTGTAGATAAAAGACTATAAATGCACGAGGGTAACATAATGAAATTTAAACATGTAATAGTGATAATAGGGCTATTTTTTATAGCAACTTCTCTCAATGCCAAAAGCTCAACAGGAATGAGTGACTTGGGACATTATGATATTTATAAATCTGATTTTGAACAATATGGATTTATGGGCATTTATTCTCCAACAAATCGTGGGTATGGGGTAGGTGTTTATGGTATTCCCAAAACCACTGAATTCACTGCTCGTTTTTCCTATTTCTCATTATATGCAGAAAGAAAAGGAAGTTTTACAGGTGGAGAGTTTGATGATTCTCCGCTTGATTTTTGGGAAAAGAAGGATAAAGAGATTTACCGCAAACATATCATAAACTTTGGGAGTACACAAGCAATAGTTCCTAATCGTAAGCTCTTATTAGCTTATTATGGAGGTTTAGGTTACTATGAGGAATTTCAGCAATATCGCTCTATATATGGAAATGATTGGTTTAAAAACAATGAAAGCAAAATTATTGGAGATTTAGGGTTAGAGCTGATAGGCAGGATTGGTTTTGTAAACTTTGGAATAGGGGTTTCATTCCAATCACTCTTTTATTTTTCAGCAGGATTTGAGTTTTAACACAAAAAGTGTGGTAGAGGTTAGCGAATGGCATAGTATTCTTTGTTTAGGAGATTTTAACAATTTGTCTGGATATGTTAATATGTGCAGGCAAGTCTATTCTTGAAAACTCTGTGTTAGTTTTATTATAACTGGCGGTGATTGGCCATAATTTGCTTTCAGTTATGAAAAGGTAACTCTAATTAGTACTGTTATTGCTGATCTAATTGAGGCTTGGGTATAACAGTTCTTAAAATTCTCTTTCCTGTTTCTTTTTTGCTTATTCATATGGTCATTATTGTCTTTTAGCCTAATGAATGCTTAATGAATGCCCAATAGATGCTCAATAAACCCCCTACAGACAAAAAGAAAGGGTTATGACAGAATCATAACCCAATCTAACAATAATTTATTCTTGTAATTAGTCACCTAAAGTAGCAACCATCACAGCTTTAATAGTGTGCATTCTATTTTCTGCTTCATCAAAAACAACAGAGTTTTCTGATTCAAAAACTTCATCAGAAACTTCTTGAGAATCGATACCATATTTTTCATAAACTTCTTTACCAACTTTAGTTTTTAAATCATGGAAAGATGGTAAACAGTGCATAAAGATAGTCTCTTTTTTGCCTGTCATATTCATCATAGCTTTATTAACTTGGTAAGGTTTAAGTAAGTTAATTCTTTGTTCCCAAACTTCAGCAGGTTCACCCATTGATACCCAAACGTCAGTGTAGATAGCGTCAGCATTTTTAACACCAGTTGCGATATCTTCGGTAAGGGTAATTTTTCCACCAGTTTCTTCACAAATTTCTTTACAGGTAGCAACTAAATCTTCAGTTGGGAAAAGAGATTTAGGAGCAACAATTCTGAAGTCCATACCCATTTTTGCTGCACCAATCATGAGGGAATTACCCATATTGTTTCTTCCATCTCCTACATAAGCAAAAACTACTTCATTAAGTGGTTTGTTAATATGTTCTTGGATAGTGAGGAAGTCAGCAAGGATTTGAGTTGGGTGATATTCAGTTGTAAGGCCGTTCCAAACAGGCACTCCAGCATTATCAGCTAACTCTTGAACAAGAGCTTGACCGTAGCCTCTATATTCAATACCATCATACATTCTACCAAGAACACGAGCTGTATCAGCCATAGATTCTTTATGCCCGATTTGAGAACCAGTAGGTCCTAGATAAGTAACGTGTGCACCTTGATCTAAGGCTGCAACTTCAAAAGCACAACGTGTTCTGGTTGAAGTTTTTTCAAAGATAAGGGCGATGTTTTTACCTTTCAATCTTGGTTGTTCAATTCCAGTATATTTTGCTCTTTTTAAATCTCTTGCAAGGTCTAAAAGATAGTTGATTTCCTTTGGAGTGAAATCAAGTAATGTGAGGAAATGTCTGTTTCTTAAATTAAAAGCCATAATTAACTCCTTAAATATATATTTATCTAAGTCCCAAAAAATAGTAAGTAATTTTTATAGCAAGGAAATTTTTTAACAAAGCTAAGAATTGGTAAATTTGAGAAAAAAATAAGTCAGTATGGTTTGTGTAAAACTACCTTTTAACAGTAAGTTAAAACTGATATTAAGGATGCTTTATTAGAATTTTCGGTTGGTGTTGAATCAGATATTTGTTAATCTATTTAGGCCAAATCTTCCCAATGATGTTATCATCGTTAAGAGAGCGAATAATGAAAAAAAAATTATGATTTAAGATAAGTTTTCTATAGGTATTTATGAGGTAATTTATTTTCTTTAAAAAACACCTTTCATTAAAAAACAATTTGACTTGAAATGTAATGCACAACATATATAATTTATAAATAAGTACTGGAGGATTAATTGTGAAGTTTTTTGAAATAGAGATGTTAATAGCATCTGGTCTCGGAGCTTTTTTTGCTATTTCATGCATATATTATTATGCAAGAGTAAGGAAGATACCTACAGAGTTGGAAAAGTATAAAAAAATCATTGTACCGTCTAGTGGTTTAAGTATTAAGGAAATTGCCGAGAAGATATTGAGCTACAATGTGGCAATGAAGCTGAGCATTGAAGGGGACAAGTTAGTTTTTCAAGATAAACTATCTTTTTCATCCTTATCATGGGGTAAAATGTATATTATTACTGCTGAGGAAAATAATATCACCCTCTATTATAGAAATACCTTGGGTATTTATAATGTTAATAAATTTGATTTACGGAAGATGAAGAATATTATTAATATAATTATATCATGATAATAGATACTCTTTTTTAGATTTAAAAGCTAAGTAGTTAATTATGATATTAATTAAGAAAATTCCAGGAGATAAGTACAGTGATAGATTGAGGTATAGTTTGATAACCTGCAATACTTTCATTATTAAGAATATTTTTCCAATAGCCTTTAATTTCAAATTGTTTAGTGATTTGGAAACCAAGATATACATCAAGTAGAGATGTTTCTTGGTAAGCTAGAGAACTTGCATTTTCAAGGGCAAGGAATGAATCAATATAAAGATAAGAAACACCAGCTTTTATGAAGTTATCATGATTCATATCGCGGGAAAGTTCTAAGGAACTAGTCGAGCTAGCTACTGGGGTATAATGGATATCTAGTCCAAGAAGCTCTATATAGTATTTCATTTGCGAAGCTAAATTAAGTCGATACTTACCAAAGGTGTGAGAATAATTACCTGAAACTTGTGATTTTAAAGCTATATAATTATTGTTAGATTCATATTCAAAAAGTTGAGATTTAATACTAGCGTATCCGACTTTAGCAGCTAAGTTCAAATCACTACTAGCAAAGCCAAAATCAAGTCCTGTATAATTCTTTTCATTCAGATAGAAGGGAGCTTTGGCTATTGCTGTATCAGAATCATAATTATATTCTGTTAAAAGATTATCCTTCTTGAGGTTTCTACGGTTGTTAGTGAATAATCCCAACTGCCAGTGAGAAAAGAAATTGTAAGTAACAGCAGAATTTGATAGAAGCTGATATGGGTATGTTAGTACTAATCTGTTGCTAAGATTGAATTTATCATAATCTGAAGCCACTTCAAAATCTACAATTTGGTCTATATCAGATGATAGAGAGTTTAATTCTTGGCTATAAAAGTCTTCATTATGGATAAAATACTCATAGCTAATTTTACCACTCCAGTGTTTCACAGCTAATTCCTTAGCTAGTAATAACTGGAAATATTGGCGATTAAGGGTGTTTGGGGTAATTTTCTTATAGCTGTCGGTTGAATACTTCAAACCTAAATCAAGATAGCTAGTATTATAGAGGAGAGAGATAGCTTGACTAGTCTCTTCAAAGATTGTTTGGTTAAGTTGAAAAGCAGGGGATAGTCGGTAATAAGGTCCTTCATAAGAAATTGAATTTAAAGAGATATTTAACTGACTATTTGTGAGAGGTATTATTAAAGTAGAACTACTATTTGAAGCTAATTCATTACCATAGTAGAGGTCTCCTTTCACAAAGTTCATTCTAAAGTCTATATTATATTTATCTAAGAATTTGTTTTTCTTAAGAGCAAAATATCCAGTAGCTAAATCATAATCACCAGTGCTAGCTACAACTTCTATAGCAGTAACAGGGAGTTGGTAAAGCTCTTTAGAAAGAGTATAATAATCCCCAGAAAGAGCTTCTGAATAGAATCTATTATAGTTTTGTAGTTTTAAAGAAGTGGGGTAGATGGATGCTAATTCTGTAAAATTACCTCTCTTAATCAAGTAGTTATCTGAAGGAAGTCCAAAAATATGACCTTGAAGTGACCAGAACATATTTTTATTTCTATCATCAATAAAGCTAGCTCTGCTATCTGTTTTGTATTGCTCCACTTTATTTTGCAAATCTAGATAATCATCATAATTAATCTCAGGTTCTAAGTTGCTTAAAGAATCTAAGATAGCTACATTTCTAAGAGAATCTTGAAATGCTTGGCTAGATTGCAATGAATCAGTGGTTACTAGCAAGGAATCACTAGTTACGGCTAGAGAATCTGCTTGTGCAGATAAATAAGTTACAGAAAATAAGAGAACAATTATACTAAAAAATATATTTAATTTCATTAAAGAGAACCTTCTAAATCTTTTTTTTCAATAAAATAATTGAAGATATTTTTTACAAGTAAAAAATTAGAAGCTACCTATTTCAAAAAATTCTTCTACTTGAGGAATACCTGATTTTTTAGCTTCTGGCAATGTCCCAGTAAAAAGTAGTTTGCCCTTATGTAAGAAAACTATTCTATCTGCAATTCTATGAATAGATGCTAACTCATGAGTAACTATGACCAAAGACATGTTTAACTGGTTCTTTAAGTTGATAATCAACTTATCCAAATCAGCACTTGTGATTGGGTCAAGTCCGGCTGAAGGCTCATCAAAAAAAACAATTTCTGGTTCTAAAGCTAAGGCTCTTGCTAAAGCAGCTCGTTTTTTCATACCTCCTGATAACTCTGAAGGAGTAAGATAGACTGCATGATCTAAATTTACCAGATGAAGTTTAGTCTTGATAATTCTATCGATAATATCCCGTGGTAAGTCTGTATGTTGTTCTAAAGGGATTGAAACATTATCATACACAGTAATAGAATTTAAGAGAGCTCCATTTTGAAAGAGCATGCCAGTTCTTTTTAGAATTTCGTTAAACTGATCTTCATCTAAGTCAGATACGTCTTTTCCAAAGATTTCAACTTTTCCTGAATAGGGCTGATACATCCTTAGGATATTCTTGAGTAGAGTGGTTTTACCACAACCACTTGTACCAAGAATTACAGTTACTTCTCCCTTGTACATTTCAACAGAAATGCCGTCTAAGACGATTTTATCGCCATATTTAGCTACAAGGTTGGTAGTTTTTATTATTATTTCTTTTTTCATAATTATAAGTAAATTAAGCTAAATGCAGCATCAGCTAAGATAACAGCAAAGATTGAGGTAACAACAGAGCTTGTAGTTGCTTTACCAACTCCTTCCGCTCCTCCGGTAACTTTCATACCATAGTAAGCACCAATGATCACTATTAACCAACTAAAGCAAATAGTCTTTGCTAATGTTATAAGAACATCTTTAACAGCTAATATATTGATTGACCGCGACACAAAAACTTCTAATGCTACATCTAAGAAGCCGACAGAAATTATTAATCCAGCACCCATACTTATTAGAATTGAAAAAGCTACCAGCAACGGCATGGTTAAGGTAATAGCATGGAATTTAGGTACTATTACATATTTTACAGGATTTAACGCCATCATCTTCAAAGCATCAATTTCTTCCGTAACTTTCATTGTGGCTATTTCAGAAGCAATAGCAGAACCACTTCTACCAGCAATAATAATTGCTGTAATCAGAGGGCCCATTTCTCGAACGATAGAAATGCTCAATAAGTCGGCTATATAAACATTAGCACCAAACTTTTGTAGCTGCATACCTGATTGTAAGGTAAGAATAAAACCTATCACAAAAGATAATAAGGCTACGATAGGCATAGCATCTAATCCAATAACAATTGCTTGTTCTATGACTGACCCCTTTCGCCTACCCTTTTTATTTAATAGTCCAGTTATACTCCACCAGATAGTATCAGAAGCTAGATATAGACCATCAATGAATTGATTAAGAAAAGAGAAAAAAGCTTCACCTGTTTTTACAAATATATTGTCTGCTTTTGGTTTCTCAGTAGTTTGAATCTTTGCAGAAGAGAATATTTCAATGCTCCTCATAATTGATTCTGTTCCGTTTTGCAAATCGTTTGCAGTGAGGCTATACTTATCTATCAAAGTTTCAATAAAAGAGACTCCTGCTCCATCAATTGCTTCTACTTCTTTAATATCAATCTTAGCAACAGTTTCTTTTAAATAGTTTCTTTCCCACTCTTTTAGTAAATCAGAAATAGTAACAATTACTATTTTTCCAGAGATATACAGAGTTTGATCTTTTAAACTAATCTTGTTCATAATATCTTAGAAGAAATAGGATAATCTAATGAAGGAACTGGTTTTATATACAAAGTAATCCCTATAGTTTTCATCATAACTTACATCAAATCTCACATCCCAAGAAACATTTCTGATTAGCTTCAAATTAAAGACATTGATTAATTCAAAAGTAGGTTCTTCACTACCCTGTAACGGGATTAGTAAATCAGCTGTTGAAGACCAAGTCATACGAATCTGAGGAATGTTAAAATTACCAACAATAGATGTAGCAATACCTCTTGTTGAAGTGTCAGGAATTCTTTCGTAAGCTTTCATACCATTTACTTCATTTCTTGTGACAATGACATCTTTATTGTAAGTTTGTAACCAACCTAAGCCTGCTCTAAAATTAACATTTCCGTATTTATTTAATCCTACTTTCCAGTTTAATCCAATATCCTCTTTTAATGTTAGAGGAAAAAAGGGATTCTGTAATTTAACACTTGTTTGATTAACTAATGAATCTACTAAAGTAAAATTATCATCATATATTAAATAGTCTGTTTCATCACTAAAATATGTGCGTTTGATAAGAAAATGTGAATTTGTGTCTAATCTTCCATAGAAACCAATATTATTCCACACATCGTAAACAACTGAATTATTGAAACGAAATTCATCAACTGAAACTATCATGTCTTGTCCTGATTTCTTATCAAATCCTATCTCCCAATTTATCCTACTATCGTAGCTTAGTTCATCTTTTTCATACTTGATTTTTGAATCTAACTGACTACTTAAAGTAACATTTTCATCAAATGAGTCTTGTTGATTTTCATTATTTGCATTAATATTGAAGTTAAGATGAAACGCATTTTGATTGCTCCAGAAAGTTTCAGTTGAGAAATCAGATTCTTGGGGATGGATACCAGCTCCAAGAAGTTTTGAAATACTTCCATCTGGATCAACAACAATAGTTAGATTATAATGGTGACCAACTTGTAAATCAATAGTAGTAAAGTTTACATATGAAGAAAATGATTCTCCATCAATAGTTATAAAGTAGAGACCTGGTTCAAGAATAATGACTCTATTTTCTTCACCAGCTTGGTCATCAACGGATAAAAAACTACCAACTTGTTCATTTGTATCGTCTTTAAAAATATCATAGTTCATTCTAACCTTATTTTTGTCTAAATCAATAATATTAACTAATAAAGAACTCCAGTTAGGTGTTACAATAGTACGATATTTTGGCCTTATCTCAATTGGGTAAGGGATTTCTGTTTCTTGCCCCTGTCCTAAATATAGTGTGTATTTTCCAATTGGAAGGGTAATTATTTCTCCCATCTTAATTATAGTTTCAAATGAGGTTTCGTTGCTCTTAACCAGTACCATAGGTGTATTTGGACTATCTGATTTATCTGGAACAATTAGTTCTCCAGTATTTTCATTATAATCTTCTGAATCAATTTCCTCATATATATCATCATAATGGACAATATCAGTATTTAAAATTGGTATCTGGTTTTTGCTTTCAACACCATTTACAAAATAATCTTGAGTTTTTATTAAAAAACTATCATATTCTTCAGATATTATTTCGGAAAATGTTTGAACGATTGAGCTCATTCTATTATCCATCATAAGGATTTTTTTATTAGCTCTGTGCACCACAACAATGTTTTGTTTTGAATTTCTTAAATAAAAATCCATTTTAACATGAGCATAAACTTGATCATTTGTATTTACTTTTTCAATGTTGCCTACAAAAGTATCTATATAATAATCAGGGATAGCATTGAAAAAGTCTCTTTGAACATTGTCGAAGAAATTATATCTAACTGACTTTTGAAGTAATAACTGTGGGATAGTGTTATAAAGTTTATCTGCCCAGATGTTTCCTTCTGAATAAGAGATAGTGTTTATTGAATTCTTTTCTACAATCTGATTTCTTTGATAAGTTCGTGGAATCTGGGTCTCAGTAATTTCAACACTATAAGGGAAAGGATTAGTCCGCTTTAACTCTTTCTTATCTAAGTGTGGTATATAGTCCAACATGTAGTAAGTTAATTCTTTCTCATCTTTATTGTATGAACATCCGGTGAAAATGGTTGAAACAAAAATCAAAATTATAACTAATATAAAATTGGTGTGTTTATTCATGAGCTCTCCTAATTACGTTTCATTATAATTGCTGATGGGTTATCATTTATCTGTTGAGAAAATTCATTTAAATTCTCCATTGCCTCACGTGCAGATTCTAAAATATCAATGATGTCTCTACGTGACTTCACTACTGTATTATCGACTGTATTAATCATAGATTCTAGTCTTGTTACAGAGTTGTTTACACTTGTAATTAACTCATCAAGATCTGCACCAGCTACGTCTGTAGAAATAGAATCTAAATTGGTGATAATCTTATTTATTGATTCATTGTTTAATATCTTATTTACAGCAATTATTGATTGAGTCGCTGCAGTAACTAAAGTATCTAGTTTCACTTCTAAAACATTAGTGAACCTAGCTACATCACCCGAAATTATCTCTAAATTCTGCATCGTGCCCTCTAGAGTAGAACGATTTTCAGTGAGAATATTATCTAAGTTACCAATTATTGAAGAAATATTATCTATGTTATCCTGATCAGCTAATCTGTTTAAACTTTTAATTAATTCATCCAATTGTTCAGTGATAGAAACTGCTTTATTAGTGATTGTTCCAAACAAAGATTTCTCTACCTCAATATAGGATTCTGGAGGCAAAAGCTTAGATTCATTTGTTCCACCCTTAATTTCTATCGCATTGAGACCAGTTATCCCAACAGGAGAAAGAGAAGCCTTTGCATCACTTTTTATCGGAGTGCCTCCTGTTAAACTAATGGTTACTAGTATTGAAGTAACATCTTCAGGAGAAATTATTATCTTCTCAACTCTTCCTACTCCAATTCCTTGATAGTTTACTTTGCTACCAACATCTAAACCACCTACTGATTCATTGCGAAAATTAATGTAGTAAATATCTCTTGCTTGAGATAAGGCACTACCTGCAATTACAGCAATTGCAATTATGATTAATGCAAAGCCTGATATCAAAAAAACACCTAAACGAAATTTCTGTGCTTTATTTGCCATTTATACCTACCTTAAAGCTTCCTTCTAAACTTACCTTGATTTTTGTAACAAGCATCATTAATATTATGACAAAGCCTGATATCAAAAAAACTCCTGAACAAAACTTCTGTGCTCTACTCACCATTTTTACCTACTTTTAACTTTCCTTCTAATACAATCTTAGCACTCCCTATTATAGAGACACATTCTTTTTCCTTTTGGATGAACATCTTTCCACCTCTCTTTGATAATTGATGAAGCTCAAAATAATCTTTCTGCAAAATGTCAAACCACAACTCTGATACAACCAAGGCTGCTGAACCTGTTACTGGGTCCTCAGCAATTCCTTCCCAAGGATCGAAGAATCTAATTTGTACATTTCCTCTGTTCTGATTACTAATTATTAATCCCCTAATTTGTGGTACAATCCTGTTTAAACTCATTAAATCTTCACTATTTATCTTTAGATTAGTTAAATCCTCTGAATCATCTATTTGGATTGAAAGATATCTGTTTATTTTACTAAAAAATATACTCTTGTTAATTGGAAAAGCAAAATAATCTTTGATCTTATCATAAATTGCTAGCCTATTTAATTTGTCGTACGGAAAATCCATTCGGATATTCTTACCTTCTTGATAGCAACTTAGTTTTCCATATTTTGTAAAGAAGTCAACACTTTTCATCTCTGGATGAATATTGGTGAAAAAAACTTTTGCAGTTGCAAGGCTCGCATGCCCGCATAACCCAACTTCTGTGGTAGGCGAAAACCATCTTAAGGAATATTTGTTACAACCTTCCTTGCTTAAAAAAGCTGTCTCAGAGAATCCAATCTCTTGAGCAATGCTCTGCATCAGTCCATCAGCTAGCACTTTATCCTGAATCACAACTGCAGCAGGGTTACCTCTAAATGGTTCAGTAGTAAATGAATCAACAAAATATATTCTCATAAAACAAAAAATAACATGATTAATATTAAAGTCAAGTAATAAGATTTATATAAGTAAACTGAACTCTATTACATCATCAAAAAATAAGAGGCG
>Ga0265294_10006410_pt1 | contig 14126 bp, 9 predicted proteins | sample MunlanPumphouse3_FD_192504 | JGI IMG/M metagenome (GOLD analysis project Ga0265294, IMG submission 192504) | Groundwater microbial communities from a municipal landfill in Southern Ontario, Canada - Pumphouse #3 | ecosystem: Environmental > Aquatic > Deep subsurface > Groundwater | place... | reverse complement strand
GCTGAACGCTTATTGCCTCGCATTACAGAGACAATGAAGTTGCTGGTTTATTTATATTCTGGCTTTACTTGTGTAGTAACTTTACTCTTTTTTGCAGCAGGTATGAATTTTTTCGAAGCTATCAATCATGCTATGGCAATTGTTTCAACAGGTGGATTTTCTATCTACAATGATGGTTTGCGCCATTTTCACAATAATACGATTAATTTATTAGCACTTATTTTTATGTTTATAGCAGGTGGGAATCATGTGCTTTATTTTAAATCTTACCGTGAAGGACTATTTCGCCTATTTAAAGATACAGAATTTAGAGCTTATGTAGTGCTTATTGGCGTTTTTGGACTTTTGATTACAATTGATTTATATAGTCATGATTTTTATAGCTTAAGTAGTAGTATTTTTAATTCCTTTTTTCAAACTATTTCCATGTCTAGCACCTCAGGTTTTGCTATGGATAATTATGATGCGTGGCCTGATTTCAGTAAATACTGTTTATTTTTGTTGATGTTTGTAGGAGGGTGCAGTGGTTCTACAGTTGGCGGCATCAAAATGTCTCGTATGGTTATTCTTTTAAAGCTAACGGGGCAGGAGTTAAAACGTACGATACATCCACGTATGGTCACTACTATTACTATGGCTGGCCGCATAGTGCCTACACAACTTATTAGTGGTATAACTAGATTTTTCTTCATCTATATAACAATTTTCTTTTTTTCGGCGACATTACTTGCCCTTGTAGGTGATTTATCCATGTTTTCGGCAGCTGGTATTGCTGCTGCTTGTTTAGCCAGCGTTGGTGCTGCTTTTGAAACAGTAGCTACTATAGCAGGTTATACAGAGCTTACAAATGGAGCGAAGATAGTGGCCATGATTACTATGCTTTTAGGCAGGCTAGAAATAGTTACTTTATTGGTAATGCTTCACCATGATTTTTGGAAAAAGGAATAAAAAATAGAGGTAGCATATGAATTTACTTATAGTTTCGTATTTGTTGGGAAAATTGAGTATGGCTTGTGCAGGAGCGTTATTAGTGCCTTTAATAATGGCACTTTATTTTGGCGATTCTTGTGCACAGGCTTTTGTTATATCGGCTTTATTAGCAGCGGGGCTGAGTTTCGCATTTCATCGTTTTGGCAGTTTTGAGGATACGCATATTACTTTTAGAGAGGGTGTAGCTGTTGTTAGCGGTGCTTGGCTGGTTATTAGTTTTTTGGGTGCCATGCCTTATTATTTATCAGGTACACTGGAATTTATTTCTGCGGTTTTTGAAAGTATTTCAGGCTTTACAACTACAGGTGCTACTACTATAACCTCAATAGAAACAGTAGCCAAGAGCATGTTGCTTTGGCGTAGTATGACACATTGGATGGGGGGGATTGGCATAGTGGTACTATTCATTGCTTTTTTACCCAATATTGGTAGTGGAGCGGTACATATGTTTAATGCAGAAGTAACCGGACCTACAGATGATAGAGTAGTACCGCGCATTCGAGCAACATCAATTGCTCTTTGCAAAATTTATATACTTTTTACTGCGTTAGAGGCTATTTTGCTTTTTGGTGCTGGGATGAGTTTTTATGACTGTGTTAATCATGCTTTTTCCACTATAGCAACAGGCGGATTTTCAACTTATGATACAAGTATTACGCATTTTAACAGCCCCTTAATAGAAGGAATTATCGGTTTTTTCATGGTTCTTGCCGGCGGTAATTTTGCACTATATTTTTCTGTGCACAAAAAGGGACTAAAAGAATTTTGGCGCGATACTGAATTTAAGAGCTATATTTTTCTGGTTTTAATAGCCACACTACTAATATCTTTAAACATTTTTGCTAAAATGGGCTTTTCCGGCAAAGAATCTTTGCGCTATGCTTTTTTTCAAGTAGCCTCTATAATTAGTACTACGGGATTTGTTAGTAATGACTTTGATGTGTGGCCGGCTTTTAGCAAATACATTTTAGTTTTATTGATGTTTATTGGTGCTTGTGCAGGTTCTACGGCTGGGGGTATTAAAGTGTCTAGAATAGTTATTTTGTGTAAAATAGCTTTGGCAGAAATTAGGCATACTATCCATCCTTCTATGGTAACGAATGTTACCATGAACGGAAAACATGTTTCGGACACGGTTATTGCCGGTATTGGTAGGTTCTTTTTTCTATACATGATGCTTTTTGCCGGGCTGACTTTGTCCCTTGCAAGTACAGGCCTTTCTGTTACTGATTCTATAGGGGCTATTGCCGCTACTATTAGCAGTGTTGGACCTGCTTTGGGTGTTGCAGGAGCTACTTCTACCTATGCCACCATTTCACCTTTTGGCAAAGTAGTAATTTGCATTGCTATGTTATTGGGACGTTTGGAATTATTTACGTTACTTGTACTTATTCGCCCAGAATTTTGGCGCAGTACACGTAACTGGTGATATAATATAGTGATATTACTTTGAGGAGGATAGTCTTATGTCTTTGAAAACCTTTAAAATACCTTATGGCAATACTATGCAAGAAGTAGAATTGCCTGAAGAAAAAGTGTTGTATGATATTCATGGAAACAAAGCGGAAACAAAGAGTGATTTGCTAGCTGAAACATTGCGGGCTTTACGTGATCCTATTGATAGCAAACCTTTGTCACAACTAATTAAAAAAGGTGATAAGGTAGCAATTGTGGTTAGTGACCTAACTCGTATGGTTAGGACAAAAGAATTTTTGCCGGTAATTTTAAAAGAACTAAATGAAAATGGAATTACTGATAGTGATATATGCCTTGTGGTAGCTACAGGAACTCATCGTGGTCATACACCTGAGGAAAATATTGCAGTTTATGGTAAAGATGTATGTCAAAGAGTCAAGATTTATCAGCATGATTGTTTAGCGCCTGATTTGGTACCGATGGGAGTTACTTCTAGGGGGACACCTATTTTTATAAATAAACATGTAGCTATGGCAGATAAGGTTATTGTAACAGGTGGAATAACTTTGCACCCTATGGCTGGGTTTGGTGGTGGTCGTAAAGGAATCATGCCAGGCGTTTCCGGGCATGCTACCATAATGGCTAATCATGCGCATGCTTTAGCAGATGAGGTTGGTGCTGGATGTAATCCTGCTTGCGTAGCCGGAGTTCTTAAAAGCAATCCTTTTCATGAAGATATGGAAGAGGTTTGTGCCAAACTAAATCCGACTTTCTTAGTTAATATTATTTTCACTCCGGATGGGGACTTATTTGAAGTTGTTGCTGGGAATTGGAAAACGGCTTGGCTCAAAGGGTGTCAAGATTTGCTAGAGATTTCAAAAGTTGACATTGCTCAGAAAGCCGATGTTGTTATTGCCTCTGCAGGTGGGGCACCTAAAGATACGAACCTTTATCAAGGTACGAAAGCGCATATGAATGCCGACTTTGCGTTAAAAAAAGGCGGGATATTGATTGTGGCCTTAGAGTGCCCAGATATTAAAGAGCCAGCTATTTTTAGTGAGTGGTGTTCTAAATCGGATTTGCTACAAATGGAAAAAGAATGTAGGGCTGATTTTTCTATTCCAGCTTTTGTTGCTTTTAAAACCAGATGTATCATTCAAGACTGTACTTCCTATATGGTAACGTTACCGGAAAATTTTGCGTACGTGCGCCAAACAGGGCAAATTCCTGTTGCAACAGTAGCAGAGGCGTGGAAACTTGCTCAGGCAAAGCTAAAAGAGCAGGGTAGAGAGGACTATAGAATTATTTTTATGGGTCATGCAAGCAGCACTTTACCAGTGTTAAAAGCATAATTTTTTTGCTAATAGGTAAGATTCATGACTGGTTCTTGAAGATAAAAAACAGTGGATAGCATATGCATCCACCAAGGGAGAGATTATTATGTACCAAAAAGAATTGCTTTATACCATCGAGCCTGCTCAACATAACAAGGAGGACTTGTTGGCTATTTTGGAGCAGCACCCGGAAATAAAATTTGTGTCTTTTATGGGAATTGATTTTGCCGGTAATGACACAGATGAAAAAGTTCCTGTTTCTTTATTTATTGAAGATATAGAAACTATTCTTTATGCCCATGCTGCACAAACTGATGGTTCTTCGGTAGTACTGCCAGGTATTGCGTCTTTAAACAATGCACGTGTCGATATGATTGCTGATCTTGATGCAAATTGGTTTATAGATTATAATTATGAACATTTTGATCCGGCTAACGGATTAATGGTTGGTACTTTACGTATCCCTTGTTTTTTACTACATAATAATGTGTTTGTGGATTCACGCTATATTTTGAAAAATGCCTTAAACTATGTTAAGCAAGAAATGCTAATTTTATTAAAAAATAACGATGGTGTTCATGGACTTGAGCACATAAAATTAACTGATGTGGAAGACATAATTTTTACTTGTGCTACAGAATTAGAATTTTGGGTAAAATCTCCACTCGAAGACGCTCCTATTGAAGCCTTATCTTCTTCTCAAATGATGCAAGAGCAGTATTGGCAACGTACACGCGGAAATGTAAGAACGGCTTTAGAACAAGCATTGCAAACGTTAGAGGCTTATGGTTTGAAACCGGAAATGGGTCACAAAGAATGTGGTGGAGTCCGTGGTCAAATGGACGCAAAAGGTCATATGACACATGTTATGGAGCAACTAGAAATAGATTGGAAGTATGCTTCCGGAGTACAAACTGCTGATAATGAACTACTGGCAAGAATTATAGTCAAAGAAGTTTTCCGCATGAATGGGTTGGAGGTAAGTTTTCAGGCAAAACCAATTCTTGGTGTGGCTGGTAGTGGAGAACATATACATGTAGGCTTAGCTGCTAAAATGAAAGATGGGAAGATTGTAAATCTTATGTCGCCGTCAGATTTAACTCAAGATTTTTTATCTGCTGTTGGTTATGGCTCTATCATGGGGCTTTTAAAAAACTATGAGGTTTTAAATCCTTTTGTTTCGTCCACCAATGATTCTCTTAATCGTTTAAAACCAGGATTTGAGGCGCCGATTTGCATCGTTACGTCTTTAGGGCACACACCCAGTGTCCCGTCCCGCAACAGGACTATTTTAGCTGGGTTAGTTAGAGATATAGATAATCCCATGGCTACTCGTATTGAGATGCGCTCACCCAATCCTTTCACTAATACTTATTTAGCACTAACTGTTTTTTATCTGACGATGTTAGATGGCATTAAAGCTTGCATAGAAGTAGGCAAAGATCTTAAGGCACTAGAGGCAGAATTATCTAAAAAATATGGAGAAAAAGGCTTTTATTTGGAAAAAGATCGTGAATACCGTACAGAAGAAGATGTATTTGATGACTTCAATTCGGATACACGTAGCAAATTATTTGGTGTACCTCCGGCAACTGTTTGGGAAAACATGCAGGCCTTTGCAAAATTTCCTCAAAAAACAGCGGTACTTACCGAGGGTAATGTTTTAAAACCGGCATTTATTAGTTCTTTTTCTCAAGGAGCATTAATCAGATGGCAAACAGAATTGCTTAATCGCTTAATTCCTGAAAATCATGAGTTAGTTGTAAGTATGAAACAATTACATCAAGAGGGAAATCCGCAATTGGCTTGGGATGATTCTTTGTGGAATGAAATACAAAAATTGCGTATTGCCTTGGCCAAAGATACAACCGAAGATTTTAGTATTTTCACACAAATTCGTAAAGCTATTGTGTCAGGAGACTTTGCTATGGCGTCTGCTTTGCAAGTTGCTATGCAGGAAAAAATGGCAGAGTTAAAACACCTATATCACGATTATTCTAACAACATATTATAACAAACAAAGGATTTCCCTTTTTAGGGTAATCCTTTGTTTTGTTCTAATCAATAAAGTGGAATTACTCTCTACCCTAAAATAGCAGGAAAATATATTTTATAATGACTAATAAGTCAAAATATGCTAAAATAAATCTTGTTAATTCTTATGTTTTTGAGCTATAGAAGAGTTTGAGAGGAAAGGTTTGTTTTCTATGAATTTTACTTGCAGGCTAAAATGGCAATACCTGCTGATTTTCATTTTTATATTATGCAGTTTGCCTTCTGAACTTCATGCGTATAATGTAGCTGCTAAACTGGGGAGTTCCGGTGAACAGGTAGAGCAAATACAAGCGATGCTTTCAGAGGTTGGAGTATATTATGGTGCTCAAGACGGAGATTTTGGACAGCAAACAGAACAAGCTGTTAAAACGTTTCAAAAAAGCGTAAGGAGAGCACCAACAGGAATAGTAGATAAATACTTATACAAATTATTGATATATAAAAGTAGGTTGGATTTAAGCAAGGTAAAAAAAACTTGGACGATGGAGGCTACAGCCTATTCACCGGAAGATCCGGGGTGTAGTGGCAGTACCAGCACAGGGAGCGTACTAAAAAAGGGGGTCGTGGCTGTTGACCCTAGGATAATTCCCTTGGGTACTAAGTTGTACATACTTGGATATGGAAGGGCTATAGCAGATGACCAAGGTGGAGCAATTAAAGGAAATATTATTGACATTGCCTTCGATTCTCGTGCCGAAGCATTACGTTTTGGGAGAAGGAGCGTTAAAGTTTATAAAATATAACTGAGAGATAAGATACGCAAAAAAAATTATGGCATTATATGCTATAAATATCTGGGAGTGAAGAAATTGATAGATGTCCTTGCTTATATTCGCAAAGTTTATTCTACTAATGCTTTTGTTAATTTGACTGATCAAAAAATAGATGCAGTTACCTGTGGCGAAGCACAATTAAGCATTATGATTGAAAAGGAGAAACATACTAATTTGTATGGCGTTATACACGGAGGAGTCTTTGGCGCGTTGGCTGATACTGCTTTTGGAGTTGCTTGTGCGACCTTAGGTGTGCGTGTTGTTACTGTTGCTTTTACCATGAATCTAATTAAAAATATGCATGCCGGCAATCGCTTAATCGCTAAAGCTAAAGTTGTTCATCATGGCAGGACTACTTTGGTAGTCAAAGTTACAATGTTTAATGAAGAGGGCGATAATTTGGCTGAAGTTATTGGTACAATGCTCAACATAGGAACTTTTGACGAAATTCCCCAAAAATGGTAGAATTAAACGCGATGTTTTTGGGCGAGAAAATTTCCTCTCTCACTTTTCTCACTTTATAAAAAATATAAAAGGGTTTACCCTAAATCAAGGAGGACCATATGGAGTTTGCATTTACTGAAGAACAAGAAGAATTAAGAGAAATGGTTAAAGAGTTTGTAGAGAAGGAGATCACACCTTTTGCGGAGGAAATGGATCGTAATAATGCGGCCACTCCTGAGTTATTTAAAAAGGCTGCTGATATGGGTTTGCTTAATGTTATTGTTCCCGAAGAATATGGCGGTCCGGGACTTGACAGCGTCACTGTTGCCATGATTTATGAGGAACTAGGTAAGGGCTGTGCCGGGATAGCTACTTCTATAGCTGCTAATTCTTTGGCGTCTTATCCTGTATTGCTAAAGGGCAACGATGAGCAAAAGAAGACACTTTGTGACCTACTGAATTCTGGTGGTTTGGCTGCGTTTGCTTTGACTGAACCTGGTGCTGGTTCAGATGCTGGTGGTGTTGCTACAAAGGCAGTTAAAGATGGTGATCACTACACGCTAAATGGAAATAAGATTTTTATTACTAACGGTGGGTTGGCCGATACTTATTTGATTTTTGCTAACACACGTAAATCAGGAGGCATACGCGGTTTAACAGCGTTTGTTGTACCGAGAAATACTCCGGGTTTTAGTATTGGTAAAAAAGAAGACAAAATGGGGATAAGACCTTCCAACACTTGTGAATTAATTTTACAAGATGTGGTTGTGCCTGAATCAGCTCGCGTTGGCCGCGAAGGTGAGGGTTTCCGCATTGCTATGAATACATTGGATTCTGCTAGACCTTTTGTGGCGGCAGTTTCTGTAGGGTTGGCGCAATCTGCCCTTGATATTGCAGCTAAGTATGCTAAGGAAAGAAGACAATTTGGACAACCTATTGCTTCCTTCCAAATGGTGCAAGCTATGATTGCTGATATGGCAATGAAAGTTGAAACAGCTAGACTATTAGTTTACAAGGCCTGTTGGTTGCGTGACCAAGGTTTGGAATTCTCCAAAGAGGCGGCCATGAGTAAATGCTATGCAGGTGACGTGGCAATGCAGGTTACTACTGATGCAGTGCAAATTATGGGTGGCTACGGATATTCTAAAGAATATCCTGTAGAGAAAAAAATGCGTGATGCAAAAATCATGCAAATTTACGAAGGAACAAATCAAATCCAACGTTTAGTAATTGCTAATAAAATTTTATATTAAAATATTAAACAAAAGGCTCTGCATACTTTTTGCAGGGCATTTTGTTTTATGAGGCGAAAGATGAAATTTTTGCAAGCTTTACAAAAAGATATTAGGGCTTTTATTTATCTAAATATATTATTCATGCTCTATCGTATTGTGTTTCTCTATGTCTTTAGTTACCAACTTGTAAATGTAACTGAGAATGAATTAATTATGACCTGTTGGTATGGTCTGCGAATTTCATTAAAAACGGCAGGCATGCTTACACTTATAGGCGCATTATTTGCAACTATTCCCTATATTTTCTTTAAAACTTGGCCGGCAGACTTGCTACGTAAGTTATGGCATGGGCTTTGTATTTTTCTTATAACTTTGGCGTTTTTTGCTCGTATTCCTTATTATAAAATTTTCAATTCCGGTTATAATCTCATGCTTTTTAATGGTGTTGAAGATGATTGGCATGCTATTTATATAACAGCTGTTAAACAGTATCAACTTTATCCAAGGTTATTGGGAGTAGTTATTGTTACTTTTATTTTAAGCTGCATTTTGTATAAAATTTTAGGAATGCCTACATGGAAGCCCAAAATACATAAGAAACTAGCCGTTACATTAGCAGTAATAATTTTAGTTCCCTTTATGTATGTAGTGCGTTTTGGTGGTGGGTATAGTTTTGCGACCTCAATTTATTGGGAAAACGCAGCAAGAATGAAGTCTAATTTACTCAATGAAGCAATTTTAGATGATGGACAAGCCTTATATCGTACATGGACTATGTTGCAGCGCATAGAAAATTCAACACAAGTTAACAGTATTACACTTGCCAAGTTAAAGAAAGATATAAAAATACTTGGTGGTAATACTAAGGCTACCACTATTGAAACAAGCTTTTTGCGTACAGCTAAGGGCGGATATTTAGACAAGCAACCACGACAGGTTGTAGTTGTTTTCGGTGAAAATTATGCATTGTGGCCTTTTTTAGATCGTTATAAAGATTTAGGCTTAGTAAACAAGGGCAGGGGATTATTACATTCCGGCGAAGCTGCTTATATACCTAACTTTTTAGCTAATGGCAATGGCACGATGACTTCACTTAAAGGATTGCTCTCTGGTTTAGCTGGAGAGGGAATATACGAGAATTATGAGAATGAAACATATAAACACCACTATGCTACCGGTATTGGTAATGCTATGAAGAAATTGGGTTATAAAACTATTTTTTGGTATGGCGGATTTAGTAGCTGGCAAGATATTGAAAAATTTGCTCGAGCACAGGGGTTTGATGAATTTTATGGAGCAGAAGATATGACGGAAACTCATGCTAATGCTTGGGGCATACCTGATGAAGACTTATTTGCCCATATTAGTAAGTACATGTCAGTTCATAGTAGCACCAAAACCTTTAATTTTATTTTGACTACTAGTAATCACCCACCTTTTGGTTTAGATGTTGATAGCAAAGGATTTCAACGTAGCAAGGTTTTGTCTAAACTGCCGGCTAGTATAAGTAAAGATAAAGAAACTATTGATCAGTTGGGACACATTTGGTACGCGGATCATACTATGGGCAATTTCATTGAGAGTACACAGAAGAAATACCCAGACACCTTATTTGTAGTAACCGGTGACCATGCGGAACGTTTTAATTTTGCCAAAGAAGAGGACCTACAGGCACTTTCGTCTATTCCCTGTATTTTTTATGGTCAGGGAGTTTGTGAGGATTGGTTTGCGAAAAATGCAACGGGAAGTCATATGCAGATTATTCCTACTTTGATAGAAATATTAGCTCCTAAAGGGTACCGCTATAGCAGCATTTTACCAAGTTTATTTGCAGATTTTCCCATTAGCTTTAATCATAGACTATGGGGATATGGTTTGCAGATGGGACAGTTGAATTCCTTGGAAAAAGCACAACTGTCGGACAAAACTAAAAAAGAAGTAACAACATTTTCTACTGCTGCCAGAGAGATTAGCGTCTGGCGGATAAAGAAAGGTAACGCTATTGAATAGCATGATATTCTAACAGCTCTGTATATTTTAGTGCAGAGCTGCTTTTTTTGTGGTATATTTAATACATAAAAATGAGAGAATAGGTGGGGTGAAACTATGATTTATGTTATTTTAATGTGTATAGTTAGCTTAGGAGTAGCTTTATTTGCTGTGCAAAATTCTGTGGCGGTAGCAGTAACATTTTTGGCTTGGAATTTTCAAACCAGTTTGGTCATGGTTATTTTGAGTTCTTTAATTGCCGGGTTGTTTATTGCTCTTTGTTGGGGTTTGAAGTTGAAGGCTCAACATTATTTGCGCGATCGTAAGTTACAAGAGCAAATAGTGAACTTAGAAGATGAAAAAAATAAGCTGCAAGAAAAAATTGAAATGCTTATGTACACTCAAAAGCAACGCCTAGAGACAAAGGGTAAAGATCAACCGGCTATGGTTGCTACTACGTTTAAAGAGGCACCTAAGTCTGAGAATATTCCCACTTTTGATTCTGGGAAATAAATAAGCTTTATTGTATACGAAAACACCTGCCACTAAAAGTAGTTTAGTGGCAGCGTGTTTTTGGCTTTGCGCTGAATGGGAGATTATATGCTAAAAAGAGAAATTATACGTAAGGAAAACTATAATTGGGATAGAGCTGAAGAATTAGCGGTACAATTAAATATTTCACCGCTAGTTACAGGTGTGCTATTAAATAGAAATATGACAGAGGTTGAGGAAATACAAGAATTTTTATATGGCAGCGAAGAACCTTTTCATGACCCATTTCTTTTAAAAGATATGTCTAAAGCGGTAGGCCGTATTTTAGAGGCTATCCAAAATAAAGAAAAAATAACAGTTTATGGTGACTATGATGTAGATGGCATTACAGCCAGTTCACTCTTGTATATGTTCCTCAAAGAGCAAGGAGCATTGGTGGATGTTTATATTCCTAATCGTAAAGATGAAGGCTATGGGCTGAATATTGATGCCTTACAAAAACTCTTTTCTAGGGGTACAAGGTTGCTTATTACTGTGGATTGTGGAGTTAGCGGTAACAAAGAAGTAGCTGCTGTAGCAGAGAAAATGGATATAATTATTACCGACCATCATATGCCTCCTGAGGAGCTTCCGGCAGCATACGCTATTATAAATCCGCAACAAAAAGACTGCCCATATCCTTTTAAAAAATTAGCCGGGGTAGGTGTAACCTTTAAATTATGCCAAGGAATATATCAAAAGTTAACACAGGAAAAAGAGTTATGGACTGATAAAATAGAATTTGTTGCTATGGGTACTGTAGCGGATATTGTTCCTTTAATTGGAGAAAATAGAGAGTTAGTACGTAGAGGCCTCAAACGTATTACGCACACTAAAAGTAAAGGCCTTATGGAACTTATGAAAGTTGCAGGTGTGGCCGGGAAAAATATTACAGGTGAAACAATAGGTTTTGTCATTGCTCCAAGGCTTAATGCCGTTGGTAGGCTGGAGCACGCCATGAGTGCAGTAGAACTATTGACTACTGATGATCAAGTAAGAGCGGAAGAGATTGCGCAAAAACTCAATGAAGAAAATATTATTAGGCAAAGTATTAGTAAAAAAATTTTTGCTGAAGCAGAAGCAATGCTAAGGCAAGAAGAACATATAAAACATGCTATTGTTTTAGCCAAAGATGATTGGCATGCCGGTGTTGTAGGTATAGTGGCTTCTAGACTAGTTGATAAATATAATTTGCCGGCGATTTTAATTACTATGGATGGAGAAAATGCTAAGGGTTCTTGCCGGAGTATACCTCCACTTAACCTTTATGCTGCCTTAGAAGGTTGCAAAGAATATTTGTTGCAGTTTGGTGGACACCATCAGGCTGCAGGTCTTACTTTGAAAAAATCTGATATTACAAAGTTTAAAGAGGCTTTTATAGCTAAGGTTAAAGCTATGCTGCCTGAGGGTGGCTATGTGCCTAGAGTTATGCCTGATTACTTTGTTCCTTTTGATAAAAAAATAACCATAAAAACTATTAATGATTTGGCTTTACTAGAGCCTTGCGGAGCAGAAAACTCTTTTCCTATATTTGCTTTTGCCGCCGCTACCTTGACTAATTTTTATACTATGGGTCGTGAAAAAAATCATCTTAAACTATTTCTTAATTATGCCCAAAACCAGTATAAAGCAGTTGTTTGGAACGAAGGAGAGAATTTTTCACATTATTATGTGGGAGAAAAAGGCGATTTTGCCTTTGTGCCAAAGTGCAATGTTTTTCAAGGAGTAGAAACGGTAGATTTACACCTAGTGGCATTTAAACCTTTTCGTCATATTATAGATATGCGCCATAATAATATAAGTAAAAAGCAAACGGTAAAAAGTATTTTACAAACAGGCGAAAAAACTGTAATATATGTAAGTAATATAAAGGCCATTGACCAATTAAGTGTAAAGGGCAATTTTCAAGTTTGTAGTTACGGCTCTAAAGTAGTAGAACCTGATATTAAAAATGTAATTTTTTATGATTTGCCAAGTATAGATGTTTTGGCAAATGATAATTTCCCGCTGGAGGGGAATGTTAATGCAGCGCTTTATTTGCTTTATAATAACAAAGAGGTACTGGCGGCTGAACAAGAATTAAGCAAACTTTACCCCGAAAAAAATGTTATGCGGGCTAACTATAAGTATCTAATAAAATTGATAAAAACACAGAGTGTTGTCAAAACAAATGTGTTGCTTGATTATGAAAAAACTAGAGAATGTTTCTTTACTGAACGCATTTTAGCAATATTTGCGGAATTAAATTTTATTAATTTGGTAAATGGCCAAATTACCTTTAAGTCTTCAGCACATAATGATTTGGTTAATTCACCAACTTATTGTAAAATGAAAGATGAATATAGAGAAAAGAAGCAAGTATTAAAAAATCTTATGAATACAACAGCTTTGGAAATAAGTAAAAAATGGAAGTAGTGTGGAAAGGTGATAATATGGAGGAGGTAACAACAACATCTGATATAAATGTAGAAGATTTTTTTGCTACTATAACAAAATATCTTTCCCAAGACCAAGTTTCTTTTGTGCGCAAAGCTTATAATTTAGCAGCGGACGCCCATGCTTCACAAAAGCGTGCTTCTGGTGAGCCTTATATTATTCATCCTTTAGGGGTAGCAATGATTTTGGCTCATCTGCAATTAGATGAATTGACCTTAGCGGCAGCCTTTTTGCACGATGTAGTTGAGGATACAGACTATACTTTAGCGCAACTTGCAGAAATTTTTGGCCCTAAAGTAGCAGATTTAGTAGATGGCGTAACAAAGTTAAGCAAAATTGAGTATATATCTAAAGAAGAACAACAAGTTGAAAATTATCGCAAGATGTTTTTAGCAATGGCTAAAGATATACGTGTAGTAATGATAAAACTGGCTGATAGATTACATAATATGCGCACAATGCGCTATATGCCAATTAATAAACAAAAATCAATTTCTAGTGAAACTTTGGAAATTTATGCACCACTAGCTCACCGTCTTGGTATTTATGCTATCAAATGGGAATTGGAAGATTTATCTTTTAGATATATGGAGCCTGAAAGATATTATGAATTAGTTGAACAGGTGAAAAACCGTCGCCGTGAACGAGAAGCCATGATTGAAGAGGCTATTGCGGAGATGAAAGAGCATATTGACGCAGCCGATATTCATTGCGAAATTCAGGGCAGGCCCAAGAGTTTTTACAGTATTCATAAAAAAATGCAGCGTGACCATAAAAATATCAATGAAATTTATGACCTTTTGGCAGTAAGAGTTTTAGTTGATACAGTAAAAGATTGTTATGGGGTTTTGGGCATAGTGCATAGTTTGTGGCGGCCAATTCCTGGACGTTTTAAAGATTATGTGGCTGTGCCTAAATCAAAT
>Ga0265294_10006409_pt1 | contig 14126 bp, 14 predicted proteins | sample MunlanPumphouse3_FD_192504 | JGI IMG/M metagenome (GOLD analysis project Ga0265294, IMG submission 192504) | Groundwater microbial communities from a municipal landfill in Southern Ontario, Canada - Pumphouse #3 | ecosystem: Environmental > Aquatic > Deep subsurface > Groundwater | place... | reverse complement strand
CTGCACTCTCATATTCAGGCAAAGGAATTTCAAGAACCACTTCTTCTTTTTGAGGAAAGTCCTTAATGATATAGAAAGAAGACAAATCAATAGAGTCGTCTTCTCTGGGATAGACCATTGTCCCGGCTGCTTCCCTTAGGTCTTTCGTCATTGTAATAATTTTTCTTTTGTCTAAAAAGTTTTCTTCCATTTTTTGAAACTAAATTTAATTATTTCTTAGCTTCCTTTAATGATAGATTAATTCTACCCTGTTCGTCAATAGAGATTACTTTTACAGGAACAATATCTCCAACTTTTACAACATCACTTACTTTTTCAACTCTCTTTTCTGATAGTTGAGATATGTGAATCATGCCCTCTTGGCCTGGAAGTATTTCGGCAAACGCACCAAAGTCAAGAACCCTCTTAATTAGTCCCTGGAACATTTCTCCAACAACAACTTCTCTTGTAATGTTCTTAATCCATTCAACTGCTTTTTGTGCTGACTCCTCATTTTCAGCAGTAACAAAAACTTCTCCTGTTTCTTCAATATCAATTGAAACATTGCATGTATCAATAATTTCGTTTATTGTTTTTCCTCCACTTCCAATCACTTCACCAATTTGCTCTGGCTTAATCTTAAATGTGTAAATCCTTGGAGCATTAGGAGAAAGTTCTTTTCTTGGCTCGCTAATTGCTTCTTTCATTTTTTGAAGTATTTCTAGTCGCGCTTTTTTTGATTGAGACAAGGCGGTTTTCATAATTTCTTGAGTGATTCCTCTTACTTTAATGTCCATCTGAAGAGCAGTAATTCCTTTTTCTGTTCCAGCTGCTTTAAAGTCCATATCACCATAGTGATCTTCTTCTCCTTGAACATCAGTTAAAACAACATATGATTTATCCTCAGTGCTTTTAGTATCATTCATTTCCATCATTAACCCCATCGCAATTCCAGAAACAGGAGCTTTTATTGGAACTCCCCCGTCCATTAGAGCTAGACATGCTGCACAGGTTGACGCCATTGAAGATGATCCATTTGAACATAATACCTCAGAAACAAGACGAATTGTGTAAGGGAATATTTCAGCTTCTGGTATTATTGGCTTTAATGCTTTTTCTCCCAACATTCCATGTCCAATTTCTCTTCTTCCCGGCCCTCTTAGTGGTCCAGTTTCACCAACGCAAGATGGTGGAAAATTGTAGTGATGCATAAATCTCTTTTTTTCTTGTCTTTCCATTTCATCAAAAAGTTTTTGATCTCCTGGAGATCCAAGTGTTAGAAAAGAAAGTACTCTTGTTTCCCCTCTTGAAAATAATCCTGTTCCATGAACCATTGGTATTTTAGAAACATCACAAATAATATTTCTAATTTCTTCAATGCCCCTTCCTTCAAAACGAAGACCTTTTTTGATTGCAAACTCATGAATTAATTCTTCGGAATATTTTTCAAAAAATGAGAAACCATAGCGAAGAGCATCGGCATCTTCAAGCTCTTTTAGTTTCAATGAAAGATCATCTCTAATTTGGTGCATATCATCTGTTGGATCTTTCTTAAGAGTGTTTTCTATTCTATTTGCAATTACTTCTTTAACAATTTTTTCAACAGCTTCATTTATTTGTGGTAGAGATATTTCTATTTTTTCTTTTCCAATTTTACTTCTTATTTCATCTTGAAAATCAAGAATGTCTTGGTGATATTTTTTAGACATTTCTACACCTTTCAAAATTGTTTCTTCTGGAACCTCATTCATTCCTGCTTCAATCATATTAATTAAAATCTCTTTTTTTGATTCTGATTTTAATCCAGCTAGCAATAAATCCATATCTCCAACCTCTCTTTCTTCAAATGTTGGGAAAACCTTTAATTCTCCTTTTACAGATCCAATTCTAACAGGAGCAATTGGTCCGTCCCATGGGATGTCAGATGAATGTAAGACAATTGAGGCAGCTATCATTCCCAAAGATGCTAAATCAGTTTCTTTGTCCCAAGAAAGACAAGTAAGAATTACTTGAACTTCCCTTCTAAAGTTTTTAGGAAATAGTGGCCTAACAGCCCTATCAATTAATCTTGAAGTTAAGATAGATTGTTCTGATGGTCTGCCCTCTCTTTTTGTAAATCTTGATCCTAATATCTTTCCAACAGCATAAAATCTTTCTTCATAAGCAACAGTTAAAGGAAAGAAATCGATCCCCTCGATTTCTTTATTGCTCATCACGGCAGTTGCCATAATAACAGTGTTGCCCATTTTAACGAAAACAGAACTATTAGTTCTTTCAGCAAGATTATTGAATTCTACTTCCAGTGCTTTATCATCAATATTTAGTTTAAAAGTTTCTGTTTTCATTTTTATTTCTCTAGTCCTACTTTTTTAATCACTTTTTTGTAAGATTCTTCATCTGTTCTTTTTAGGAACTTAAGAAGTTTTCTTCTGTTGCTTACCATCTTAAGAAGTCCTCTCCTAGAACTTACATCTTTTTTGTGCTTTTGAAGATGCTTTAATAATTTGTCTATCTCCTCTGAAAGCAATGCGATCTGGACTTCAGCTGAGCCAGTATCTTTTTCGTTGACTTTGAAGTCATCAACTATTTTTGTTTTCTGTTTTGTTGTTAACATATTTTTTATTCTTTATTATTAGAGTGCCCCGTGAGGGACTTGAACCCCCGACCTTGAAGTTAAGAGCTTCCTGCTCTGCCAACTGAGCTAACGGGGCAAATTATTATTGAAAAAACATTTTAGTCCACTCTGCTCCTCCGATTACGTCAATGAATAGTTTTACTATTGCCCAAGCAAGGTAAACAATCATTAATCCAACCGCTATTGAAATCATGGCTGACTTGCCTTGATTAAATTTCCCTGGATCACCGCCTGATGTTATCATAATGATGCCTGCTATTACAAAACCAACAACAGCTAACGCGGGAACAATTTGAAAAGCAATAAAATTAAAGACACTGCCAACCATTCCTGTTAAGTTGTCTGATGTGCAATCAAAACCATCGCAAGGAACCAGACCATCTCCTAGAACAGGAGAAACAGCTAAAAACAATAGTATAAATAGAAGAAATGTCTTCTTTGTTTTTGATAATGACATATGTTTTATGGCGTCAGTATAGCTTGTTTTATAGAAAAAATCAAGTTAAATCATCATTAATATTAGATAGTAAGGTATAAAATATATACTCTTGCCTTGTATTTCTTTTTTATCTATTTCGTTTTTAGTAACTACGACACCATATTCAACATCTTTTTTCTTGATGTAGTTGATTAAAGGGGCCAATTCTTTTAAGTTGATATTATTAGAGAACTTGACTTCAATAGCTAGCTTTCTTTTATTCTTGCCTACCAAGAAATCAATTTCTTTGTCTTTATTTCTCCAAAAACTAATGTTATCTTTTCCGTACTTAAGAACTAGAGTGTTGTATACAATGTTTTCAATAATCTTGCCAAATGCTTGAGGAACTTCGTCTATGCTCCTTTCGGTGTAGTGGTTAAGGGCACAGGTGAAATTAATACAGGGTGTATAAATTTTCTTAAGAGTTCTTCCTCTTTTAATCAGGGACTTGTGGTTTCTGTATAGCACTTCGATGACGTAGCTTTCTTTTAAATATTCTAAATAGCTTTCTAAGGTTTTTTTAGATGCCTCTATTTCACGACTGATATTTGTTAATTCGAATAATGATGAGACATTGTTTAATAGTTGTCGTGTAAATAATTTAAACTCATCTCTTTTTTCAACATTGAAGATGTGGATGCAGTCGTCTTGTATTTTTCCAATAACTGATTCAGCTATATATTCATAGCGCTGTTCAGGAAGTTCTAGGTTCTTAGTTTCTGGAAATTGCCCAGAAATAATATATTCTCTACTTAATTCATTAATCTTTTTGGCATTATATATATCAAATTGAGTCAATTTACCAAAGACCTTTGGAATCTCAAAGAGGTCATATTCTTCTAAATTATCTATTTTTTCTTCTCTAATTTTAATAAACTCACGGAATGACAATGGAGGCAAGTAATAATCAAAAACCCTTCCCGCTAGGCTTTCGTGATTCTTTCCTTTAAGAAGGATGCTCTGTGAGCCCGTTACAATAAACTTGATCTTTTTATTTGATAAATCATAATACTTTTTTAATACTGATTGCCAGTTTTCAATATACTGTATTTCGTCTAAAAATATATATACTATATTGTCAAAGTTTAAAGATGGTTTATCAACAATTTCTTTAAAGTAGAAGGATAAAACTTCATCAAGAAATTCAGCTTTTTGTATTTGAGAAGAATAATCAAAAAGGAAATAAAAAACATTATTTGGGGCTACTTTTTTATGCACCAAAAGATGATTAATTAATTGTTTTTGAATTGTGCTCTTGCCAACACGCCTTAATCCCACGATATTTAATATTAAAGAATGTGTTAGATTTTTTTCTAGCACAAAATACATATCTCTTTTGGGGAGATTTCTTTCTGGGACAACGAACTCGTCGCCCCTCCACCAAGGATTTTTAATTTCTAAATCTTGTCTTTTTACCATATATGAGTAGTTGACTATCCTTAAAAGTACAATTTAAGGATAGTTCACTTCCCTTATTTTGTCAAGTGTGCCCCCGGCAAGATTCGAACTCGCACATCTGGTTCCGAAGACCAGCGCTCTATCCGTTGAGCTACAGGGGCTTTTTCCTCTTTATCCTTAATGGTGGGATAGTGTCTTGGTCAAAAAACAATCTATTTTCAATTAACTCTCTTTTTCCTTGTAATTCACTAACAGGACTTAATCTTTTAATTAATACAGGAATTAAAGCAATTGATAGAATGATTCCTGGTAGAGCATATTCACTGACTGAAAGGGAAAGAAATATCCCAGTTAAAAAAGACAGAAGGGTTCCCACAGAGGCCGTCCAGATTATAGTAAAAATTAGACAAGGAATCAAGATAATAGCTAAATATATTGGATTAAAAATAAGAAGCGCCCCGATAAGAGTGGCAAGGCCTCTGCCTCCACTAAAGCCAAGAAAAATTGACCAATTGTGTCCAATGACAGCCAGAATTGCGCAAGATACTTGTATTTCAATAGGCAACCCAAATGCAATGGGCAAGTAAACTGCAAAATATCCTTTCGCTACATCTAGAACAAAGGTAGCAGCTCCCTGCCATTTGCCAACATTTTTATATACATTTGAGCCAGAGTTTTTCTTCCATCCAATTTCTAGTAAATTCTTTTTGGTAGATAATTTAGTAATTAAATAACCAAAAGGAATTGATCCTAAAATATATGAAGCTATTAAAATTATTATTGATTCAATCATTAAAATATTTCTTAGCCCTTATCTTTTTAATTTGATTCTCTATTCTATCTTTGTGAGCTATTACAATCAAAAATGTTCCTAGTAGCGCTGGATAGAATAATACTGGAGCAAAAATTGATATCCACCAAACAGCATATATTTCACCAAGAACTCTACCAATTATTTGTTCAGATACAGCATTTTTAAAGAACTTTTTGCTAATTATTCCACCCATAAATATTTCAACAAGGAACATAAAGCAAAGAACAAGACCAATCCAACCAATAAAGACAATAGGGTTAAAGTAAAGAAAAACACCCATTAGAGATGCTGCCCCTCTTCCCCCTTTGAATTTTAAGAATGCAGAGTAATTGTGTCCTAATATAGAAAAGAAGGTTCCTAGAGTGATTGCAAGAGCTTGGCTTTCTATAAAATACATTGCAATAATCACAGCTAGAACTGCCTTAAAGGCATCTAGCAAAAATACAAAAAGAAATGATGGTATTCCCCACTTCTTACCTTTTTCATGTGAAACAATTCTTAGAGTGTTTAATGCCCCAGTGTTTTTTGAGCCAAACTGACGCATATCTTTACCTAGAAGTAGTCGTACATATATTAAAGCGAAAGGAATTGATCCAATAACATATGATAGAAGCGCTATTAAAATGTAATCTATTGTAATAAACATATTTTTATTTTTCTACTGAGCAACAAATTAATGCCCCTGGTCCGACATGGCAACCAATCACAGGGCTTGTGAGAGCAATGAAATCAACTTTTACTTGAGGATATTTTTCTTCAAACATTTTCTTAAGTTTTTCTGCTTCTTCTATTGTATCAGCGTGACTTATCGCAACCCTACAGGCCTTGCCTTCTTCTAGTGGCTTTTTAATTATTTCTTCTGTTTGCTTAAACAATGCTTGAGCAATATCTTTTGCTTGCATTTTTAAGTTAGCTGGCTTAATTAGTCCATCTTTCATTGATAAAATTGGACGCATTCCAATTTTTTGCATTTGAGAAAGTATGACTGACAAGGCATGACTAATTCTTCCATTTGCTTCAAGCCATTTTGGACTTTCAAGCATGCCAAAGAGATAAACATTTGGTGACATTTCAGTAATTTCTTTAAATATTTCTTCTCCTGACTTGCCTTCCTCTGCAAGTTCGCCCGCTCTAAGAGCAATCAATGATTCACTTGCATCAGCATTAAAAGTGTCTAAGATAAGAATCTTTTTTTGATCTTCTTCTTTCAGCATTTTTTTTGCTTGCAACGCTGAATTGTAAGTTCCAGATATTCCTGAACTAATAGCAATGCAAATTACTGATTCGCTTTCTTTTAATGCTTCATCAAAGACCTTCTTAAAGGCGCCCATTGATGGCTGACTTGTTTTTGGAGTTGTTTTAACCCCCTTTTTTTCTGCATCACGCATTTTTTCAAAGACATTGTTTCCGTCTAAAGAATCCATTTCTGGCCAGTCAATTACAAAAGGGACGACAACGAATCCGTATTTTTCTATTAATTCATTTGTTATCGATGCACTTTGTCCAATAACTATTGTTGTTTTTTTCATATATTTTTTATTATTATTCTTGCCATGCTAATACTAATGAATTAGGGCCAATATGACCTCCTATTGGGAAACAAGTGAGGTTGATAAAGGCAACTTCCGTATTCTTTAAAGAAAGAACCATTTCTTTTAATTTTTGTGCCTGATTGTCATTGTCTGCATGAGTGATAGCAACTATAATTTTTTTACCATTCTCTCTTGCTTTCTTTGTTGATTTTTCAAATTCTTCAAATAATGCTGATGATAAGTCGGAAACATTTCTTTTAATTCCAGCAATAGAGAGTTTTCCATTTTTCATTCCGAATATTGGCTTAATAGACATTTTTTCTGCTCTTTGCATCATTGCAGGGACAAATCTTGGAAATCTTCCACTTGCTTCAAGCCACTTGGGGCTATGATAAACTCCTAAAAGTTTTGTTTTTTCAATACTTTCTTTAATCTTACTATTAATCTCTTGACTGTTAAAATTACTTTTTATCAATTCTATTATTTTTAATGCGACAAGTCCCTCTCCAGCACTTCCATTTAATGAATCAATAATATGCACCTTGTCTTGGAACTCTTTTTGTAGGAACTTCTTTGCTTGGAGTGCTGAATTATATGTTCCTGAAAGTTTTGAAGATATGGTAACACAAAAGATTTCTTCAAATTCATTTAGTTTTTCCTTGAAAACACTAAGAAAATCATTAATTGATGGTTGGCTTGTTTTAACTGTGCTTGATATCCCCCTTTTTTCTGCTTCTCTTGTTTTTTGGTAGATATTTCCCGGTAAATCTTTTAATTCTTGTAGGTCAATTTTAAACTTTGCAACACCAATTCTATACTTCTCAATTATTTCTTGTGGCAAATCAAATGCTTCGTCAGCGACTAATCCTATTTTCATATTTTTTCATATTGCCAGCTTAAGACAATTGTGTTTGGTCCCGTGTGGGCGCCTAGCACAATATCAAGCAGGTCAATATTTTTAATCTCAACATTATTTTTAATTTCAATTAAGCTTTTTAATTTATTAGCTTGTTCGGGGTTGTCTCCGTGAGATATGATAACATTAATTTTTTCTTTTATTCCGCTAGTTTTCTTTTCAAATTCTTCAAATAATGGAGTAGCTAGCTCAAAGAAGTTCCTTTTAATTGAATAAGGTCTAATCCTTTTGTCTTTTACACACATTATAACACCAATTTTCATTTGTTTCATTTTTTGAAGTCCATAGGGTAATATTTTAGGCATTCTTCCGCCAGCAAACAACCATTTAGGATCATCATATGTGAATATTAGAAAATTATTTTTAATGTTTTTTTTGAAATTATCTATGATTTCATCTAGAAGTAAGTTTTTCTTAATATCACTTACAATGCTGTCCATTAGTAATCCTTGAGCGCCACTTCCTGTCTCAGAATCAAGTATAATTATTCTTTGACCGTCTTGCCCTAAAAACTTTTGTGCTTGAATAGCGGCATTATATGCCCCTGATGCTCCTGAAGTAAAAGACAGGTGGATTACTTTTTCGTATTCGCTTAGTTTTTTCTTGAAAGCAGTTAAGTATTTTTGTAGTGATGGTTGAGATGTTTTTACACCACCCTTTTTGCCTAATTTTTCTCCTGTTCTTTGTTTTTCAAAAATGTGACCTTCAACTGATTCAAATTCTCCTAGGTCAATATGAAAATCTATAACATCAATATCATTTTCTTTAAGAAATTCTTTTGATAAATCACCACTAGAATCAATTGTAAGTCCAAATTTTTTCATTTTATTTAATAATCCAACCAACAAGTAAGCTTTGTGGACAAGCATTAATACTTGTGACAGGATCGGTTATGTTTATAAACGAAATATCAGTTTTTTTAATTCCCTTCAATAGCTTTTTAAGCTTTTCTGCTTCTTCTAAATTATCTCCATGAGTGATAACCGCTCTAATTCTTTTGCCACTTTCAATTTCTCTTTTAGAATTCTTCTCTATTCTCCTGAAGGCGGCCTCTGCAAAATTAGTATCTTTAACATTTTCTGTATGAACTATTCTTCCCTTCCTTACTTCCCCTAAAGAATATCGTGTTTTTTTCTTAAACCATGACTTCTTTTCTTTGTTCCACCAATCGCTTTTTTCAACGATACAGTATAGATTAACTCTTTCAATTATTTTATCAATTTTTCTAATTATTTCTTCTATTTTTCTTTGCTCAGCAATCATTTCAAGAGCTTCTAGAATTAAAATTGATTGACCAGCGCTAATGTTTTTAGAATCAATAATGTAGATATGTTTTCTTTCTTCTTCGCTCAGCAATTCTTTTCCTTTAATAGCAGAATCATAGTTATTGGAAAGTGCTGATGATGAAGTAATGCACAATACGTCTTCAAACTTTTGAAGTTGTATTTTGTACGATTCCATAAAAAACTCTGGAGAAATTGGATCAATTTTAGGACAACTGCTAATTCCTTTTTCTTTCGCATCTTTTATTCTTTGGCATATATTTTCACCAGCAACACTTTCTCCCTCTTCCCAGATAATTCTTAAAGGAATGATCTCTATATCATAGTGGCCAATGATTTTTGAATTTAGGCCAGCTCTTTCATCAGTTACTATTCCAATAGAAACATTTTCTACTGATTTTTGACCAGTAACCTCTTTTGTCATATCTTCAATCCTAAGGTTCTCAATGTTCCCCATTTTTTTGATAATGTCTCGCACTTCATAGGGCATATCAGTATGTATATGTATCTTAGTTCTAGTGCCTATTTTAATAACATCAAGACAATTTCCTAAATGATTTAGTTTTTCTCTAACTTGTTTTTCATCATAATATCCATCATCAAGCAAGGCAACAACTTCATATCTATTAGAAAGTATTTGTATAAACCTTTTGGGCTTCATAATTTCTTTTTCTCCTTCTGTTTTTATAATGAAAGGATCTTCTTGTTCTTTTAGTGTATCTAGATATGTTTCTAGTATCATTAAAAATCCTAATCCTCCTGCATCAACAACTCCAGCTTTTTTTAGCACTTCCATTTTATTCGGTGTATCCAGCAGTGCTTCATTTGCTTTTTCTAATCCGAAGTAAAAGTTTTTAACAATATCTTTTTCTTCTACGGAATATTGTTTTATTGCTAGTGCAAAGGCCTTAATTACATCAAGCATTGTTCCTTCTTTTGGATCTTGAATTGAGTCCTTTGCTCTTTCATAACCCTTTTCAAATGCAATTCCCATCTTTTCTGCACTTAGTTCTTTTTCTTCAGCAATGCAAGGAAAAAATCCTGCTAAAAAGCCAGTGTATATAATTCCCGTGTTTCCTTGTGCTGCAGTTAATGCACCGTCCAAAACGCTATCTGACAATTCGGCAATACTTTCAAAGTCCTTGTTCTCAATATTGCTTTTTATTCCCTTTAATGTTGCTGAAAGATTAGTTCCTGTGTCTTGATCTGGGACTGGGAAAACATTAATTTTATTTACTTGTTCTTTGTCTCTTTCTATTCTCTCGCTTGAGAATAGAAGCATTTTTTTAAGCTCGTTTTGCGATATATAATCCATATTACTTTATTTTCTTTTCAATGTCCTCAAGTGTTTTTCTTGCCATTTCTTTGCCTCCTAGGCCAAAAGCAATGCTTACAGTTAAAACAATTAGAGCTATGAAGCCAATGAATGTTATTAAAATAAGGGTTTGAGCGATTTGTAACTGATAAAGTATCGCTAGTATTGCTACCACCCAAACACTAGAAGCAAAGATGTTGCCTAAGAAATTAGAATAAGTAAGCTTTTCTTCTCTAAAGTCGCCAACAATAATTTTCTTACTAAAGTCAGCAATGAAAACAGCAACTATAAAGATAATTATTGATATGAATATGTTTGGATAGTACCCTATTATGCCACTTATTATATTTCCGATAATTGATAAAGATAGTATGTCTAGCACTAATAAAAGAAACCAAAGTAAAAAGTAAACTTGGGTTATTGTTCCGAAAAAACGTGAAACATCTAACTTAGCATCAAAGCGATTAAAAAACTCTTGCCACCCTAGTGAGCCCAGAAGTTGATTTAGTCGTAATTTATTAAGAAAATGTGTAACTATATCTCTTATTTTTTAGAAATGTAAAGTCCCAAAAGGATAATTACAACTCCTAAAAATATATTGGGAAGGCCGTTTAAAAATTCAATAAAAAATGATTCTAACATATGTATTATTATTAATTATTACAATTTTGATATTATATCACCACTTTGCTTTATGCAAGCCCAAGTTATACCCAACTCTGTTGAATAAAATATGTACGAAAAATGTCAATACAAAAAGAATAATCCAGAAATTAAGTGATAACTCAAGCATTGGTTGAATAAAAATAAAAGCACCAATTACATAATTGGTTTGATCAAAGGGTACAAAAGCAGTCCCTGGTCTTAATTGTAGTCGTCTTTTAATAAATGCAAACAATAGATCACCAAAGACAATTCCAATCGAAAGCAGTATTCCTAATTGAATAGTTGGCACAACAGAACTATTCACTCCAATGACGCTTAAAAAAGGAAGATTATAGTAGTTATTTATCCAAAAAATTAATTGAACAAGTGAGAAGCAAATAATAATTTCACAGATTAATCCCCTCCATGTTTTGTGATTTCCTAATACTGGGATTCCCTTTATGGTGTGTCCCCCATCAATTGGTCTGTTGAAACGATTTAAGATATTAAAAGTATTGGCTAGCGGTGGTGCAGCGTTAGCAATATATGCTGGCAAAAAGAAATAAATACAAGATACTATATATAGCAATGTAATCATAGGCATATTATGACACATTATTAATTATTTAACAATTTTCTTTTCTTCTCCTTTTATTAAGCGCTTTATGTTCTCTCTGTGGGCCCAATATATCATAACGACGCAAAATAGCCCTAAATAGAAGTAAGGTAGAGATTGTGTCTCAATCCAGAACCAAAACGGGATAAATAAAATAATTAAAAGATTTGTCAAGCTCATTATCTTGATTAATTTAAGCATAACTGCCCAAATTGCTAAGAATATCAATGCTTTCCAGCCGACTATGTAGATAATAGCTGCAAAAACAGTAGAAACTGCCTTTCCACCCTTGAAATTAAGCCATATAGAGAAAATATGGCCAATCATAGGGGCGATAATGATAAAAAACATATGCCAATCGTTAGAAATATACAAGCTGGCTATATATATAGGTAGAAGTGCCTTAAAAACATCTAAAAAGGCAACCAATAAGGCATACTTAAATCCAAGGGATCTGGACACATTAGTGGCTCCAGTATTGCCACTTCCCTCTTTTCTTATGTCAATTTTCTTTATTTTAGCTATTAAATAGCCAAATGGGATTGATCCCAAGAGATATCCGATGATTATAAAGAGGCCTAGTGTTATATATTCTTGCATATTTTTATTATTAAGATGTTTCACGTGAAACATCGTTGATTATTATTCTGGACACAACCTGGACACATTTTGTCCACTTGGACACCATTCTGGACACACTTTGTCCACTTGGACACCAACTTGGACAATGTGGACACCATTCTGGACAAAGGCATTTTTTAAAGGATAGTTGTTTTAATGTTTCACGTGAAACATTTACTAATGAGAGATAATATTTTGGTGGTGTTTCACGTGAAACATCATGAAACCCAGTATTTGTCCCTTATTTCCTTATCTTCCTTTGAAATTACCTCTTTTTTAGACATTTTAGCTTCTTTAGCTAGCTTTTCTACCTCTTTATCAGTCAATTTAGACAATTCAATCAATCTTTCTTTTAGATACCGCTTATTATTCCTTTTTGGCTCATTTAGGACATCTTCAAGCAAAATATCAAGAATCATGCCTACCTTAGGCGATGGTTTGATATTAAGAGTGTCCATCACCTCTTTTCCATCCATTTTAAGCATTTTAACTGAAACGGGGTCTTTTGATACCTTTTCAATCATATATTTAAGGTGCCTCATTTTGTATGGTTCAGCTTTTGGACATCCAGAACCAATTCTATCACACATTCTAAGCTGTAATAGCTTTTCTACGCTTTCTAGGCCTACATTTCTGACTAATCTTCTAACTGATGACTCTCCTACTTCATCTACATTATAGTAAAAAAGGTGATATCTAACTAAATTTACAATGCTTTTTATATCTTTTTTAGAGAATTTAAGGCGATTTAGTATCTTTTCGGTCATTTTAGCACCAACAACTTCGTGATTATAGAAGGTTGCTGACTCTCCAATGCCTCTTTTTGTTCTTGGTTTGCCGATATCATGCAATAATGCGGCCATTTTAACATCAAAATCAAAGTTTTTCTTGGCAGAATAGCCCAATGACTCTAGATTATGCTTGTAGCAGTCATAAATATGGTGTTTGTTTTGATCAACACTGCATCCTTCTTCTAATTCAGGGATAATATATGTTAATAATCCGCTATTTCTTAATGATTCTATGCCTTTTACAGCATTTTCACTCTTAATTATCTTAATTAACTCGTCTCTAATCCTTTCTTGAGAGACCTTTTTAAGTAATTCAGCGTTATCTTTAATAGCTTTAAGGGTTTTTTCTTCTATTGTCCATTTTTCTCCTAAAACTGCCCCTAATCTAATAGCACGCATCATTCTGAGAGCATCTTCGCTAAATCTGTCATTTGGCTCGTTTACAGTGCGGATGATCTTCTTTTTTAGATCTTCTTGACCGTTAAATAGGTCAATTATATCAAAATCACCGTTTTTAGGGGATATGGCAATAGCATTTATAGTAAAATCTCTTCTTTTTAAGTCCTCTTCTATAGTTTTTGACCAAGTTACCTTGTCTGGGTGGCGACTATCACTGTATGTGGCCTCATTCCTATACGTTGTAATCTCTACAATCTCAAAATCATCGTCTTTGAGGGGGAAAGCCACTCCAACAGTGCCAAAGTCATTTTCATAAAATGTTTTAATGTTTTTGTCAAGGAAAACTGCTTGAATTTCCTCAGGGGTAGCATTTGTTGTAATGTCCCAGTCATTTGGTGTAGCGCCTCTTAATAAATCTCTGGTACAGCCACCGACAATGTAGGCCTCAAAGTTTTTATCTTGAAGTTGCTCTATACAGAAGAGAACTTTTTTAGGGATTAATTTAATATCAATTTTCATGTATACATATATTATATTAAATATTTCTACTTGACAACTATTTTTGATCTGTTAATATGTGTTTACGATAGTAAGTAAGAAGTTTTTTGATTGGTCGGATGGTTCCGACTTTTTTATTAAAATAAATAATTAAATAAGTAAATAAAATTAAATATGGATTTTCAATCATTTTTATCTGCAATAAA
>Ga0265294_10006407_pt1 | contig 14130 bp, 7 predicted proteins | sample MunlanPumphouse3_FD_192504 | JGI IMG/M metagenome (GOLD analysis project Ga0265294, IMG submission 192504) | Groundwater microbial communities from a municipal landfill in Southern Ontario, Canada - Pumphouse #3 | ecosystem: Environmental > Aquatic > Deep subsurface > Groundwater | place... | reverse complement strand
AGGCTCGTCTGATGCCGCAGCAACTCTAACTGTTTTAAACTCAATGTTTAATCTTAATTTGTCAAACAACGCATTAATAATGTATGCCGCAAAATTAGGCAGTGACTGTGCATTTTTCATCAACAACACACCTGCTTTGGCAACATCTAAGGGCGAAATTCTCGAAAATATAAATATCAATATTAATAAACACATCGTAATACTCATGCCTAACATAAATATATCAACGGCAAGTGCTTATTCTATGATAACACCGGTATCTAACGTTCCTGCACTCAAAAACCTTATCTCTCATGATATTTGCGAATGGAAACAGCTCATAGTCAACGACTTTGAAACGCCGATATTTTGTAAACACCCAATAATAAGAGAATTGAAAAACATTCTCTACGATGCCGGAGCAATATACGCTGCAATGTCGGGCAGTGGTGCTGCTGTTTACGGAATATTCAACAATCCGCAAAAGCCGTCTTACTTACCTAATCTACAACCAAATGTTAAATGTTATTGCTTCCCTATTTAGGTACTTTATATATAATAATTGCCGTTATAAATGTATAAAGCATATTTGGAAGCCATGCTGCAATCCAAGGGTCTAAGCCACTGTTTGTTGCAAACACTTTCGTTATTTGCATCAACAAAATATAGCCAAAGGTCAACGCAATACCAAATCCAAGATTTAAACCCATTCCCGAACGTTTTTTCCGAAAAGACAACGAAAAGCCCAATAACGTCAATATAATAGTAGCAAAAGAATTTGATATTCGACAATGTTTTTCAACTTCATACTCTACTATATTACGAACACCTTTTATACGTTCTTCTTCAATAAAATCGTTGAGTTGCCAAAAATTCATCGTTTTCAGATTATTTACTGTAAAAACAAAATCTTTAGGATATAAATTCAAAGTCGTGTCTAATGAAATGCCTCTTTCCAATATCTCTTTATCAGAATAAATTGTCCTTTTTGTATAATTTTTTAATTGCCAGACACTGTCGTTCCAATAAATTTGCTTTGCTGTTAACTTATAAGTCATGCCGCCATCAAAACTAAAATCTTCGAGCGTAAAATCATTACCTTCATTAGTTTTGCCATTATAATTTTTAACATAAGCATAAGAGTCATCTCCTATTTGAACATGTATATCATGTGCATATAAAGAATATTTAGAAGATGTCCTTAAATATTTGTTTTCAAATTCGGTTAATCCGATATTAGTTTTAGGAATAATAAAATTAGACAACAGAAAAGCCATACCGGCTAAAACAAATGCACAAAACAAATAAGGTCGCAAAAGTCTGAAAAAGCTCACACCGGAACTTAAAATTGCAACAAATTCAGAATTTTGAGCCATCTTTGATGTAAAAAATATAACCGATATAAAGACAAACAAATACAAGAACAGATTCAAAAAATACGGAATGAAGTTAAAGTAATACTGGAATATAATCTCCTTAAATGTAATTGTATCAACGAGAAACTTATCTATTTTTTCAGAAAAGTCGAATACAATAACTACGAGAAGTAGCAAGCACATCGACAATACGAAAGAGCTGAAATATTTTTTTATTATATATAGGTCTATTTTTTTCATACACTAATTGTCAAAGCCTGCGTTTTTGAGCCATATTCAGAAAAACATTTAAAGTAATTGTTTGTTTATAAACGCTGCATAATAATTTTTATTTTCTCATCTTTCCATTTTTTATAAGTTCCCAGCATTATTTGTTCGCGTGCTTGTTCTACAAGTTGCAAATAAAAAGCGAGATTATGCTGACTTGCTATCATGCCGCCCAATATTTCCCTTGCAGCAAACAAATGTCTAAGGTAAGCTTTTGTATAGCTGTTACTTACAAAAGAGGGACACAAATTATCTATAGGTGAAAAATCTTTCTCCCACTTTTTATTTTTAATATTTATGATACCGTAATTAGTAAACAACATTCCGTTTCTTCCATTACGTGTCGGCATAACACAGTCGAACATATCCACGCCTAATGCTATAGATTCGAGAATATTTTCCGGTGTACCTACGCCCATAAGATAGCGAGGTTTATCAGGAGGCAGAATATCGCAAACCCATTCTGTAAGCTCATACATTGTCTCTGCCGGTTCACCCACTGCAAGTCCCCCGATAGCATTTCCGCCGGCACCAAACTCTGAAACATATTCAGCTGCTTCACGCCTCAAATCTTTATAAACGCTACCCTGAACTATCGGAAACAACTCTTGGTGATAGCCGTATAAAGGCTCTGTAGTCCGATAACGCTCCATACAACGCGCAAGCCATTTATTAGTTAATGCCAACGACTTTTTTGCGTATGAATATTCACACGGAAACGGCGTACACTCATCAAAAGCCATAATAATGTCAGCACCTATTGACCTTTCTATATCCATAACTCTCTCCGGCGTAAAAAAATGATAAGAGCCATCTATATGAGATTGAAATTTTACTCCTTCCTCCGTTATCTTTCGTATCTGAGCCAAAGAATATACTTGATAGCCGCCGCTATCTGTCAATATCGGTCTGTCCCAACCATTAAACTTGTGCAAACCGCCGCAGGCTTCTAATATTTCCAACCCCGGACGTAAATATAAATGGTAAGTATTGCCCAATATTATCTTCGCATTTATATCTGATTTTAAGTCTCTTATATGTACGGCTTTAACATTTCCGACTGTCCCCACAGGCATAAAAATAGGTGTAGGTATAACTCCGTGGTCTGTTTGCAACTCTCCAACTCTTGCCTTCGTAAAAGCATCTTGATACATCTTTTTAAATCTAAACATTTATCTAAATTATGACGGTTAATAACTTACTCAAAAATTTGTCAAAAATAATCTTTATTTTTGTAATCAAATCTATATTTTTGCCTCACAATAAAAATTTTTTATGTTTTTAGATTTTAAATCATTATATAATCCTGATTTTATTACACTCTTAAGCATCTTAAGTGGCTGTTTTATAATACAGATACTATATCTTTGCTGCATTTATGACAAATTATTCGGAAAAAAAACAAGGTCACAAACAAACACACATGTTTTGCCACCTGTTTCAATAGTTATATGTATAAGAGACGAAATATCCATTATAAAAAAGGATGTAAATGTCTTGTTGAACCAAGAATATCCTGTTTTTGAAATCATAATTGTTAATATGTCCTCTCAAGAACATGATAATTTTGTTTTTGAAAGTTGGGCTAAAACCATACCAAATCTGACTCTTGTAAAAATTAACGAAAAGTCTAATTTCAGCTGTTCAAAAATATTTCCTTTATCTATCGGATTGAAAGCGGCAAAATACGACACCATAATATTGACAGATGTAAATTGCTTACCAACAAGCATTTATTGGCTTCGCTCAATGGTGTCTGCGCAAGAAGAAGGTCAGTGTAATACTGCCGGCATTGCTAATTATTCTAAAACTAAATCTTTTTTCAATAAATTTATCAGATACGAGCAAAATAAATATAATCTTCAATTTTTATCTTTCCTGAATATTAACGCTGCATATACTGTCAGTGCCAATAATTTTCTTTTCAATAAAAAAAATTTTTTAAATGATGAAGATTTATTACACTATTATTCAATCAATAATGATGGAACTGCAATATTAGATAAGTATATAAATCATAATAATACGGCTTTAGTGTTTTCTGATTATGCACAGATTACAATTAATAGAAAAGACAATATATCTTCATGGTGGAGAAATGTATCTTCAAGAATGTCTAATAATAAATTTTCAAAATCACTTCCTAAAACTGTAAAATTTTTTTACAATTTTTCTCTATATACGTTCGTGTTATCTGCAATTTTTAGTATGATTATTAGTAATGAACTACTTGTTATTGCAGCGTTTTTATTAGTAATCCGTGCTATAATATGGTGTTTTTGTACCATAAAATCACTTAACTTGTTTTCTCAAAGAGATTTAATAAGCGGTTTTTGGATATATGAACCGATTTTATGGTTTTTGACACCTTTTTTATTCCTTTCATCTCAAAAAATAAGAAAAAGATTATGGAGCTAAATTTATGGCTCGTAAAAAAATGGCAGAACAAAAAAATTCTTAAATAACAAACATCTACGAAAAAAATATATATATTTGCAAACTGAAAAAAAAATATAAATTCAATTAATTTAATTTTAATAATCATTTAAAAATTTATTGTCATGAAAAAGATGTTACTTTTAGTTTCAGTATGCTTAATCGCTTTTTCGACTTTTGCACAAAAAAGTGTAAGAGTGTCGAAAGATATACTGAATCAGACCAAACAAACCTCTGTCGTACAAGACTTAAGAGGTGATCAAGCTCCTTTATTACCGGTTAATCCGGCAAGATCTCAAAAAGCACCTAACGATAGGAGTGCTGAAGAGTTTACCGTTGGTTATACTTATTATGATTTACAATCCAACAGTGCATTATCAAGCAGATTTTTCCGTTATGATGATGGTTGCATAGGTGCAACATGGACCGGCGGTATAGCAGTTACAGCTTTCGCTGATAGAGGTTCTTTCTATAATTACTGGACAGGTACAGAATTTGCCACCGCACCTGAAGATGCAGGCAGAGTTGAAGGTTACCGCGCAGGCTGGCCTTCTTATGCTCCTTTCGGCGAAACAGGTGAAGCAGTCGTTTCTCACGGTGGTACCGGCGTTACATTAACAACTCGCGAAGTAAGAGGCGAAGGTGCTTGGACTGTTACAACTCCAACTATCTCCTCCGGCGACAACACTTGGCCACGTATGGTTAACAATAATGGCACAATCCACGTACTTGAAGGTTTCCAAGATAACGGTAATACCTCAAATAACGCTGTTTTCTATTCAAGAAGTACCGACAACGGCGCAACATGGAACCCACAAGGTGTTCAACTTGAAGAAATTGGACCTACTTATTACACAACTATGGCTTTCAGTGCTGATGACTATATTTGGGCTGAACCTAACAACGGCGTTATAGCTTTCGCTTTATTATCAAATCTCTCCGACCTCATTATCATGAAATCTACTGATGACGGTGACACTTGGGAAAAAATAATCCCATGGGAGCACCCTTATCCAATGTTTGATTATAATACCATGACCATGCCGGATTCTTTATGGGCTCCTAACGGCGCAGGCTCACTCGTAATTGATGATAACGGAATGTGCCACATCGCTTTTGGCGTTTGCCGTTACTTATTTGCTGAAACAGGCGGTACATATTCTTATTTCCCTGTTACAGGCTACGCTTACTACTGGAACGAAGATATGGATAATTTCACAAATGAAAATCAATATAAAGCCCTTGATGCTGAAAGTAATGAACAATATTTCGAAGATGGTAGATTAATTCTCCCTTGGGGCTTCGACTTTGACGGCGATGGTGACTGGTATTTAGATGGCACTGAAAGTATTCCTTATTATAGAAGCCTTGGTATGATAAAATTCCTCACCATGACTCAAGCTGCTCCTGACAGAATGATACTTGCTTTATCTATTCCTGATGAATCCAACGTTATTATGGACACTTACGCTTCACTGAAAATATTCCTCTGCTCTTGTAAATATTTTGTCGATGAAGATGCTTGGAGACTTGACACAGATTGGGTAACAGATCCTAACATGGTAAGTTATGACCTCTATAATTCAGGCGCACAAACCAACAATCCAGGCTGGTTCAGAATGAACGCCGGATACCTCCACGCTTATGATGAATGTGCTTATCCTCAAATAGTTGCTCAACCGGACGAAACTGTAAACGGTAACTTCTACGTGTTTTATCAAGCAGATGCTCAACCAGGCTTGGCTCTTGATGGCAATACTCAAACCGACTATGTAGAAAATACTTACTACATGTGGGTTAATACAAGAAATATGGACGGAAATCCTAATTTACCTGAAATCCATGTAGGCGTTGAAGAATTTAACGCAGCTGCTACTTTAAATATGAGCGTTTATCCTAATCCTACTTCAGGAAATATTACTATTAACCTCGAAGAAGCTGCTAACATCACTGTTTACAACGTACTCGGACAAATTGTTAAAACTGCTAATCACGCAGGCGGTATCACAAATATCAACCTCGATAACGCAGGTGTGTATTTCGTAGTCGCTGAAGCTGCTACACAAACAGCTACTCAAAAAGTTATCGTCAGATAATTTATAAATTATATTAAATAAAAAAGGGCTGCTGTATAGTAGCCCTTTTTTTATTTAATTCAAATTTTTATGCTAAATTTGCACTCCAATTTATGAGTGATAATGAAGTTCCAAAACCCACAATATTTATGGCTGTTACTTACGATTATTATTCCGATAATAATCCACCTGTTTCAATTTAGAAAATTTAAAACAGAATATTTTTCTAATGTCAACCTCCTAAAAAAGCTGAATATAGAAAAAAAGAAAATCAGTCAATTACGCAGGTTAATTATACTTACACTAAGAATTGTGACTATATGCACACTGACATTCGTATTTGCTAAACCATATATTCCAAAATCAACAATTAATACAACCGGACAACAAATTGTAAACATTTACATTGACAATTCTCCAAGCATGGAAGAACAAATGGAAGCAGTTACTCTTCTTGATGACGCAAAGCAAAAAGCAAAACAGATAATTCTGAAATATGACAACAGCTCAATCTTTAGAATATATTACAACAACTCCCCTATTAATCCACCGTTACTCAATAAAAATGAGGCTATCGTAGCTGTTGATAATATATTCTTCTCTTTCAAACGACAAAATCTTTCATCTACAATTTCTGCTTTTAATATGACCGTTGATGACAAATCAGCAACTACTTGCTTTTATATATCTGATTTTCAAATAACTACAACAGATTTTGAAAACTTGAAAGATAGTAACACACCTATATTCTTTGTCCCTATTACAAATAAATATGCAAAAAATATTTTTATAGACAACATAGCTTTTGACTCACCTGTTTCCTTAATGTCAGATTTTCATACTGCTAACATTACAGTCGAAAATAAGTCGGAAACAGATTTTGAAAAAATTCCTATTAAACTGTTTATCAACGAAAAATTAATTACTACAGCTTCTTTCGATATAAAATCCAATTCAAGTATAAACCTGCAACTATCTTTTCCTGACAAAGAAGCCGGAATAAAAAACGGATATGTCGTTATTGATGATAAAGCCATTTCTTACGACAATTATTTTTATTTTACATACAAAGTACAAAAAGATATAAAAATTTTAGATATATATGACACACAACCCAATAAATATGTCTCTACTGTTTTTGAATTGGACAGCATATTCAACTTTACATCAACACATTACAAATCAATAAGATATGATCAGCTGAAATATTATGATTTAATTGTTTTGGACGGATTGTCGAGCATTCCGGACGGTTTAACAGGTGAGTCCCAAAGCATCATTCCACAAGGAATTAACTATTTGATATTAACAGATGAAGATATAGACATCATTTCATACAATTCTTTTTTTGAAAAATTCGGCTATGGCACTATGTTTCCTCTTATCAACAATAATGATAAAAATATGCAAATATCTTTTGAATCGAATTTTTTTGATGGCGTGTTTTATGAGATGAATAATATGTTGAAAATGAATATCGATTATCCGGAAATATACAGATATTTTCCTTTAGAAGCCAATAAAAGCGTTGTCAACCTCATAAAATTAAGCGACAAAAAATCATCTATTTTTTCATATTTAAAAATCAGCAATGGCAACATCTTCTTTTTAAGTACGCCAATAAATAATACAACAACAAATTTACAAAACAATTCAATATTTATACCTTTAATATATAAGACGGCATTCAGTAATTTAAAAGCCAACAACATAAGTTATTATCCAAACGACATAAAAATTCCGGTTTCTGTAAATTCTCAAAACATCTCTAATTGTCAAGTTGTTTGTTTAACAGATTCAACTTTTAATGCGTATTATTTTGATGCTGACAACACAAATGTCAACATCTGCTTTAACAATGAATTAGAGCCTGTCGCCGGCAATTATTTAATAAATCTCAACAATAAAGTTATTGATGGATTTTCAATCAACAATTATAGAGAAGAATCCATATTAAAATTTTATGATGAAAATGAAATAAAAGACTTTATCTCCGATTCTAAAAATTTACACTATATAAATTCTAAAGATAATTTTGAAAACAGCATTTCAACATTAATCAATGACAGTCCATTGTGGAAATTGTTTTTGATTATATGTATAATAGCACTTTTAGCGGAGACAATACTGTTGAGGATTTGGGAGTAGTTAGAGAGTTTAGAATTTAGAGTTAAACGATTCGATTAAACATCAAATACAATACATGAGCGAAGAAATTAACAATTACGAGCAAGATAACCATAAGGTTCAGCCTCAAAAAGCACTTCAAGTTTCCGACATGTTTCGGAATTGGTACATAGATTACGCATCTTACGTAAATTTAGACAGAGCTGTTCCTGAAGTTGACGATGGGTTGAAACCTGTTCAACGCAGGATATTGCATTCCATGTCGGAATTAGATGACGGTAAATACAATAAAGTTGCCAACATCATAGGAAACACCATGAAATACCATCCGCATGGGGACAGTTCAATTGGCAGTGCGCTTGTACAATTGGGACAAAAAGAGCTTTTGATAGATACTCAGGGAAACTGGGGTAACATTTATACCGGTGACAGTGCGGCAGCTCCCAGATATATTGAAGCACGTCTGACAAACTTCGCCAAAGACGTAGTTTTCAACCCCAAAACCACAGAATGGACATTGTCTTATGATGGAAGAAACAAAGAGCCGGTTACATTACCGATAAAATTTCCATTGTTGCTTGCACAAGGCACAGAAGGAATTGGTGTCGGCTTGGCATGCTCAATTCTTCCACACAACTTTATCGAACTGATAGATGCCTCTATTGCTTACCTCAACGGTGAAGAATTTATGCTATATCCTGATTTTCCGACAGGCGGCATAATGGACTGTTCTAAATATAAAGACGGCTTAAGAGGCGGAAAAATAAAACTACGCTCAAAAATAGTAAAGCCGGATAATAAAACATTAATTATCACAGAGATACCTTATGCAACAACTACAGACGTTATCATAAAATCAATATTATTTGCAAACGAAAAAGGAAAAATAAAAATAAAAAGAGTTGATGACAACACATCTAAAACAGCTGAAATAGTTATACAGTTGGCACCCGGAGTAAGCCCTGATAAAACTATTGATGCTTTATACGCTTTTACAAAATGTGAAATATCATTGTCGCCAAACGCTTGCGTAATTCTAAATAATAAACCACATTTTATAGGAGTATCGGAAATTCTAAAAATATCTGTTGACAGAACAGTAGAACTTCTGACCAAAGAGCTGGAAATAAAAAAAGGAGAGCTTCTTGAACAGTTGTTATATGCTTCTTTAGAAAGAATTTTTATTGAAAACAGAATCTATAGAAAAATAGAAGAATGTAAAACATGGGAAGCCGTGATAAGCACTATCGATGAAGGACTTGAACCCTTTAAACCAAGTTTTTACAGAGAAATAACCACAGATGACATCATTAAACTTACCGAAATAAAAATCAAAAAGATTTCGCAATACGATTTAGATAAAGCTAATGAACGCGTAAAAAACATGGAAGCTACACTTAAAGAAGTTAAAGCCGACCTGAATAACATTATTGCTTATTCTATACAATACTATCAAAATATAAAAGACAAATATGGTGCCGATAAAGATCGCAAAACTCAAATATCTGATATGGACACTATTGATGCCGTAAAAGTTGCAGCCACTTCTTGCAAATTATATATTAACAGAGAAGACGGGTTTGCCGGAATTGCTTTAAAGAAAAATGAATTTGTATGCGACTGCTCCGACATAGATGACATGGTGATAATAAAAAAATCGGGAATTTATGAAATAAAGAAAGTTGCCGACAAAGTATTTATAGGACAAGATGTTCTTTACATTAACGTTTTCCATAAAAAAGACGAAAGAACAATATATAATTGTGTTTATCAAAATGGAAGCAATGGCTGCTATTTTGTAAAACGTTTCGCTATTACAGGAATTACAAGAGATAAAGAATATGACATCACACAAGGAGTACAAGGCTCAAAAATCATTTACTTAAATGTCCGTCCAAATGGAGAAGCCGAGACTATAAAAGTGATGTTGAAACCTAAGCCTAAACTTAAAAAACTATCTTTCGAATATGACTTCAGTACTCTCACTATCAAAAGCAAAAATTCAAAAGGTAATGTCTTGACAAAACAAGCAATTAAACGTATACAGATAAAAGATGAAGGCATTTCGACACTTAGCGCACTCAAAGTGTGGTTTGATGAGAGTGTTAAACGGCTGAATACAGACGGACGTGGTACTTTTATCGGTGATTTCGAGGCAGAAGACAAAATATTTTACATCCTCCCTGATGGAAATTGCAGAATTATAAATTTTGACATCAGTAATCATTTTGATGATATACCTTGTTATATCAACAAACACAATCCGTTAAGAATTTACACTTTAATATATTACTCCGGAGAAAAAGAAAAAACATATGCCAAACGCTTTCAACTATCTAATATAGATGTATTTACAACAGCACTTGACGGTAATCCAAAATCCAAACTCATTAAAGTGATGGATAATGACCATCCGAGAATTGCACTTATTTATCCTGATAACGGCAAAACACCAAGTTATGACGAAATAGTCGAATTAGATACCTTTATAGAACCAAAAGGCATCAGCGCAAAAGGCAAACGTCTCACAGATAAAGATTTTGATGAAATCTTGATACTAAGTCCATATTATCCTGACAGAGAAATACTCAACGAAGATGTTTCAAAAGAAGATGAAGTTGAAACACCTGATAATAGTACAACTGAAAATTTTAATAAAGAAGATACGCAAAATATACAAACAAACGATGACGAAAACATTGATAATGAAGAATCTGTACAATTATCTTTGTTTTAAAAGTCTATAATATTTCACACTTTATACCTTGTTTATTAAATAATGCGCAAATTTGAAAATAAAAATCATTATCTCTTTCTAAATTGTTTTCTTTAAGAATAAAAGGAATGCCATAATCATTATATTTTTGTATACCTAAACGATGATATATTTCCAAATTAGCATCACGTATATTAAATTTTTGGCATAAACTAATAATCTGGTCAATATTATTTTGATTATCAGTTGCTTGTGGTATTAACGGTATACGAGCTACAATTTTACACCCCATTTTGGAAAGTAAATCAAGATTGTTCAATATTAATTCGTTATTTTGTCCGGTATAATGAATATGTTGCCGGTTATCAATAATTTTAATATCGAAAAGAAATAGGTCAATATATTTTGCGGCATCGCTCAATTGTTTTTGAGATACAAAGCCGCATGTTTCTACTGCCGTATGGATATTTGAAGATTTGCATAACTTAAGTAGTTCAGTAAGATTGACAGCCTGAGCTAATGGTTCCCCGCCCGAAAACGTCACACCGCCACCCGAATTGGAATAAAATTCTTTATCTTTTTCGATTATACTGAAAAGTTCTTCAGCATTATAGTCTTTTCCGGATAAAGAAAGCGCATCATAATAACAAGTATCCATACATGCTTTTGTGTGACAATTGGCACAGACAGAAAAATTGAATTCAGGTTTTCCATTAACATTTTTCACTGCATTTTTATCGCAAGATTGCACACATTGCAAACAATTTTTACAGCGAATTGATGAATGTCGAAGTTGCAATTCAAATGACTGCGATTCCGGATTGCAACACCATTGGCATGCTAAAGGACAACCTTTTAAGAAAACAGTTGTTCGTATACCCGGTCCATCATGGACACAATAATGCTGAATATTAAAAACTCTTATTTTGCCCATGTATTACAATTGATGTTCTGTTCTCCAAATTACCTGATTTTGCAAATCCTTACTCATTTCCACCCAATAAGCGGAGAAGCCGGCAACACGAACGACTAAATCACGATAATTTTCCGGATTTTTTTGAGCATCGCGTAACATTTCAGAATCCACCACATTAAATTGGACGTGGAAAGTTGGCTTAGAAAAATATGTTTTGAGCAATGCCAACAAGTTTTTAGAACCATTAAGCCCCTTCAATGCAGATGGGTGAAATTTCAGATTTAGTAAACCTCCGCGAATTTCAGTATGGTCGACTTTACAACAAGAGCGAATTACAGCTGTAGGTCCATTTACATCTGTTCCCGGAAAAGCCGAAGTCACACCATCGGCAATTGTTTCAAAGCGATAACGTCCGTCAGGGAAGGCATCACATACTTTTCCAAAAGGTACAGGCGTTGAAATAGCCAACATTGACGGGTCGTATGGCTTACCGAGAAAATTATTCTGTTGACGAACAGCTTTACAATATTCTTTATAAAAATCCAAAAATATATTATCACAATAATCATCATCATTTCCCCAGTGAGGAACTGTCATCGCTTTCTTTCTCAACGCTTCATAACCTTGCCAATTATGATGTACCGCCTCTGCCAAATATTTAAAAGTACATATATTATCTTCAAAACACAGTTTTTTGATAACAGCAAATGAATTTGCCACATTTACCATTCCGGAGGATAATGTTGTAATGGATTGATTAAGTAAAGCGCCACCATTATCCATATCACGACCGTTTTCGATGCAATTATTTACAAAAACGGAGCAAAAAATCAATGGCACTGTAACACGATGAACGCCCATTACGATATTCCAATATGCCTGCCAATTATGGATAACCGTTCGCATTATATCTAAATAATAATTACGAATGTCATCATAAGAATTAATTTGACGAGGTTCAAACATTTTTAATCCTGTAATAGGGTCAACACCATTATTTAAAATAAGGTCTATTATTTTCCCATGATTTATAAAGCCTGCCTGAACGATGCCGTAAGAACAGCCCTCAAGGGTCGGCTCTGTACAACCGCCTATAGCCGAATATTTTTGAATGACATTTAGAGGCAGCTGTGAAGTTTTTCTTTCATGGTTGATATATGTTGTCTGATTAAAAAATGCAGGATAACCAACCCCTGTTTTAACACATTCTATAGCTTTAAGACTAAATATTTCACTGTTTTTTTCATGATACCAAACAGATAAAGTCGGCTGTGTCATCTGCATATTTATTTGAGCCTGTAAAATAGCGATAGATATTTCGTTATCAACAGGATTTCCGTTTTCATCAATGCCGCCAAGTATAGCATTTTGATACAAATTTCCATGTCCTAATCCTTGCCACGACAGGCTTGCAACATACTCAATTTGAGTCATTTTAACAAAAAGTTCTTCAAATAAAGCAACAGCATCTTCAAATGATGTTGTTGTATCATTTTTATAATAAGGAAACAAAACATAATCCAACCTACCGGGAGAATATCCCATGTGAGAGCCTTCGATATGACCTAAGAGATAGGTAAACCAATACAACTGCACAGCCTCACGAAAATTAGAAGCAGGTTTTGTTGCAATATTTTCACAAATTATCGACTGTTGTTCCAACTCTGCTTTTCTAACAGCATCAACGCACCTATCAGCCTTACGTTTTGCTTCTTGTGCATAATGTTGTATAAACATAATTGCGCCTGCCAAAGTTTTGATGGCAGCCTGCCAAAATTGCACACCTGCTGCATCTTGAGCGTTATCTGCAATCTTCTTATTAATTTTATCTATCATACCGGCATAACCTGTTTTAAGAGCAGTTTCAAAATCAAGTATGATGCGTCCTTCCGGGCATGGTTCGTGTGGAGCTGTGAACATTCCTATTTTCCAGCCATCTTCAATAAATTTAGCCTGAGGAAATTCCTTTTTCCATTTGGCATTTCCCATATCCATAAAGCTTTTGCCACTCCAATAACTGCAAAGTTCTTTAAAAACATCATAATCTGATTTAGAAATCATAAACTTTCCGGATACGACTACACACCCCTGCTCGGCAGCCAAAGACCTTGATTTTTCGATACCGCCACCTTCTCCTTGAGTAGCAAATTTAGCCTGAGCATCTTGCTCTTCGTTACGAATTTCTCTGATAAAAGGTTCGGCAGCATAATTCAAATAAGGAATTGCGCCACGTATATA
>Ga0265294_10006406_pt1 | contig 14130 bp, 10 predicted proteins | sample MunlanPumphouse3_FD_192504 | JGI IMG/M metagenome (GOLD analysis project Ga0265294, IMG submission 192504) | Groundwater microbial communities from a municipal landfill in Southern Ontario, Canada - Pumphouse #3 | ecosystem: Environmental > Aquatic > Deep subsurface > Groundwater | place... | reverse complement strand
TTCTTTGTACATACTTTTTGCATAACGAGTATCAACTAATATAACCCATCCTTTATCTTCTTCTGTTCTAATTACACGTCCGGCTGCTTGCATAACTTTATTAAAACCGGGAAAACGATAAGCGTAATCAAAGCCTCTATTAAGTTTTAAATCATAAAAATCTTTGATGAAGGTTTTTTCTCCCCCAAGCATAGGCAAGCCAACACTAATTATCATACATCCGATTAGTTTATCGCCTATAAGGTCAATACCTTCAGCAAAGATTCCGCCAAGAACAGCTAATGCCGTTACAGGTTTTTCTTGATTATCAAATTGACAAAGGAATTGTTCTCTTTCATATTCATTCATTGAGCGTTGTTGACAGACAAGGTTGTCAATTCTATAATCAGCCAGAAAATTATACACATTTTGTAAAAAAGCAAACGACGGAAAATAAATTAGATAGTTACCTTTTTTTTGAGAGGTAGCGTTATAAATAAGTTCAGCAAGTGGCTTATATGCATTATCTCTATTTTGATACATAGTATTAATACCTGTAAATAAATAAAGTGAAAACTTTTCTTTATCAAAAGGACTTAACAATGAAACACTTGGATCGGAGTCTTTGGCTGCGAGAATATCTCTAAAATAGTTAAATGGGTGTAAAGTAGCAGAAAAGAAGATTGAGCTCATAGCATTTTTCAAATATTCTGCAAAAGCATCCCGAGGATTAACACAAAAAATCTTTAAAAGATACCTATCTTTATTTCTTTGAAAATAGATAATATGATTTTCAGACATAGAATTTAGAACATTCATAAAAAAAAGCAGTTGAAAGTAAATTTTCAAATACATATACTTGACAAAAGGCTTATTTTTTGATTCAAGTCGTCTTTCGATCTTTTGCTGAATACTTATAACTTCTTTACTAATAGATTCCGGAAACTTAGGTAAAACAAAAAAATCCTTATCTAAAGGATAAGTGTTTTTTATATTTGTTTCTAATAATTGTATTTGTTTATAAATAAGATTTTTTTTATTAGGAAAAGTTTCTAACCATTGAATCAGTAAATCTGAAGAAATTTGTCCGGAATACATCTCTCTTGCTCTGTCTGTCAGATTATGTGCCTCATCTATTAAAAAACAATATTGATGAGCTAAACCATCAAAATGTCTCTTTAAAAGTATTATCGGGTCAAAACAATAATTATAATCACAAATGATTACTTCTGCATATTGAGATAGGGTTAAAGATAACTCAAAAGGACATAGTTGAAATTTCATAGCTATCTTATGTATAGTTTCAGCATTCCAAACGTCAAAATTAATAGCATATTCAAGTGCTCTTTTTAATTTATCATAAAAATCATGAGTATATTCACAATAGTCAGGTTCACACAAGGCAAAATCTTTTAAACAAGCCTTTTCTTTAGCCGTTATGACACAATACCGAACTTTTGCCCCTTTACTCTGTAATAGTTTTATTGTATTTTCGGCGACAGTTCTACCTATAGTTTTAGCAGTAAGGTAAAATATCTTTTCAACCTTTTCTTCACCCATTGTTTTGAGAGCAGGAAAGATTGAAGCTAAAGTCTTACCGGTTCCGGTTGGTGCTCGAACAAAGAGATTATGAGTATTAGTAATAGTCTTATAAACAGCTGCAGCCATTTTACGTTGTTCATCTCTAAATTTGAAAGGAAATTCGAGTTCAAGCAATGATTGTTTTGAAAGGTAACTCCACTCAGAAAAAATTATATGATGTTTTAGCCATACCGAAAAGGCATAATCAAAAAGAAGTTCCAATATTTTGATATCATACGATTCTTGATTATCCGGGGTTTGAGTAAATTTATATTCAAAACTGTAGGATGAATTATCATTAAGCTTAAGATATTTTAGTCGAGCAGTTATTTCTTTTAGGTTATTGTTTTTCAAAAAGATATAAGAATAAACTAAAACTTGAGTTAAATGCAAAACAGATTTACAAGAAAATGTCATATCCTTGACTGAATCATTAGGCGGTATTAAATCAAATAGGCTATAAGATAGAAATTCAGAATTACCGAGAAAGGTCTTAATTTCTTCAACTATTGTTATATCATCCTGTTGAAAAACTCCATCAATTCTACCTTTAATCAACACTGAGGCATTATCTTTTGAGGTTTCATATTTAACACTTACTTCATTTTGCCAATCATCAGTCTCTCTGTTTTTCTGGATAAATTGATGACCTTGAGTGCCTTGTTGCATTCTGTTTGGAGATGAGAAAGACATACTCAAGTTGCCTTTTAAAAAGACAAATTCTACTAATTGTCTTACTGAAACAGATAAACGATAAAACCTCATATTGTTGATTTGTAATAAAAATTATGACTAACAGTAATCAAACTGCTCATATAGTTTGTCATTCTGAACGGAGTGAAGAATCTCATCTAGCTGTATTATAGTATAGCATAAGATCCTTCGCTAACGCTCAGGATGACATAATTATTACGGATATATACGATAAATCATTCTTGGGAACGGAATAGTTTCTCTAATATGGGCAGCACCTGACATCCAAGTAACCATCCTTTCAAAACCTATTCCAAAGCCACTATGAGGCACAGAACCATATTTTCTTAAATCAAGATACCATTGATAAGCATCCATATCCATATTTTCATTTAACATACGTTCTTTAAGAAGGTCATAATCGTCTTCTCTTTGAGAACCTCCAATGATTTCACCAAAACCTTCCGGAGCAATCAAATCAGCACCAAGAACCAGGTTTGGATTATCTTTATCTCTCTTCATATAAAAGGCTTTAATTTCTTTAGGCCATTTTTCAATAAATACCGGGACATCGCTTCCTTCTGTTATCATTGCTTCATCTTGAGCTCCAAAGTCGTCATTATCACCTATTGGAGAGCCTTTTGATTGTAAAAGATTAATAGCTTCAGCGTGAGTCATTCTTTTGAATGGAGCATCAGCTTTTTTTAGCTTATCTATATCACGTTCTAAAACTTCTAAATCTTTTAAATTCTTTTTTAAAACTGATTGAATAACAAACCTTATCATACCTTCTTGAATCTGCATATTTTCTTCATGTTCTACATAAGCAGCCTCTGCGTCCATCATCCAAAATTCTGTTAAATGCTTACGTGTTTTTGATTTTTCTGCTCTAAAAACAGGACCGAAATCATAAACTCTACCGAGACTCATAATGCCTGTTTCAAGATATAATTGTCCTGATTGTGAAAGATAAGCAGTTCCTTCATCAAAATAAGGAACTTCAAATAATGTTGTAGTACCCTCACAAGCATTAGGCGTCAAAATTGGAGAATCAAATCTATAGAAATTATTATTATTTAGATATTCACAGATTGCAAAATAAACTGTATGTCTAATTTTCAAAATAGCATTTTGTTTTGGAGAACGTATCCAAAGGTGACGATTAGCAAGCAAGAAATCCGGACCATGCTCCTTTTTAGCTATTGGATAATCAACTGCGATTTGTACAGGTTCTACATCAGTAATATCTAATTCATAAGCATCCTCAATCTTTTGATGTTTTTTCGGTATGCCTTTGATGATAACTGATGATTCTAAATTAAGAGTTTTTGCTAAGGCGAATTTTTCTTCACCCAGATTAGGCTTAAAGGCTACGGCTTGTACTTCGCCGCTTCCGTCTCGAAAAATTATAAATAATAATTTACCACTTGAACGGATATTTCTAACCCATCCTTTGAGTTCGATTTCTTGTCCAAGATATTGTGATAAATCTTTAACTAAGATTGTTGTCATTTTCTTTTATCCTTTTTAAAATTTCATTTTTTTATATTCAATAATATCCATTATTTGTAGGGCAACATCAAGAGCAGCAGCTCCGGCATAGCCGTCAACCACTGGTTTTTTATCTTGATTTACTGCATTCACAAAGGATTCTAATTCCATTGTCAATGCATCTTTACCTCCTTCCGGAGCAATAATTTCTTTCATATCAACTAAATCTTCCGGATTGAAATCTGTAGAACCTGCTAAAATCTGAGGTAGAACAGCATATATATTAGCTGATTTTTTAAGTAAATTAACCTTTTTATTTTGAAAATCCACTGATATATAGGCATCTTTTTGAAAGAATCTAATTTTTCTTTCTCTTTTCATAGAAATCCTGCTTGCGGTAACATTTGCAATAGCTCCATTTTCAAATTCAAGGCGAGCATTAGCAATATCAATACTTGGCGTTAAAATACCAACACCTGAAGCTCTGATTTCCTTTATCTTGCTCGGTACGAAAGACATAATCAAATCAATATCATGAATCATTAAATCAAGTACTACCGGTACATCTGAACCACGAGGAGTAAATGGTGCAAGACGATGTGATTCTATAAACATAGGGTTATGGATATCTTCAACACATTGCAAGATAACCGGATTAAATCTTTCTATATGTCCTACTTGTATTTTAAGTTTCTTTTCGTCAGCAATTTTAAGGAGTTCATCTGCTTGTTCTTTAGTTGAAGTAATAGGCTTTTCTAAAAATACATGACACCCATTTTCAAGAGCAGGTTTAGCCAAATTATAATGCCAAGTTGTTGTTGCAGCTATATCAACAGCCTCAACTTCTTTTAACATCTCTTCGTAGGTTACAAAAGATTTAACATTATAAAGCTTAGCAATCTCTTCAGCTCTTTCACTTACTTTATCATATATCCCAACTAATTGACAATTATCTATACTTGCAAATATTCTTGCATGATGTTTGCCAAGATGACCTACTCCAACAACTCCTACTTTCAACATAATGACTCCTTTTAAAATGTTTATGATTAAACTTTTATGTCTTTTTCCCCTTTTAAATACAAATTAAAAAATTGTCAAGTGAAAATACCAAATTATCAACGCTATAAATATTAATTGCATTTTAAATATAAATCATATATATTATAACTCACATTCCGCACCCAGTTTTACTTTTTTTTAGAATATCAAAATAATGACGATATTTTGATTTTTCTTGACAAATTTTCAGCAAAAATTAAATTAGATATAAGGTAATAGAGTGATTTTTAGTCTTTTTTGGACGAAAGTATCAATTTTTTGATACTTAAAATAAATAACAAAATACCCGTATATAGGGTGCGGAATGTGAGTTATAAATAAATAAATATAATAATAATTATTGGAGGTATTTAAGTGAACAAACTAAAAATTTCTACTAAGTTAGCAATTATTGTAATTGTCTTATTTGTGATAAGTCAAATCATCACATTTTTCTTAGCCTCTTCTTCTGCAAGGAAGCTGGCTTATGATTTACAAGAAATGACTTTATTAGATAAACTCAATGGAGATATTCACTCTTCTTGGGTATATTTAGAAAAATTTCATGGTAAACTTTCGTTACTAAATGGCATCTTAGTTGACGAACAAGGCAAAAATTTAGAAGGACATTTTGAACTCGTTGATACTATTCGTAAAGATTTAGGAGTAGTAGCAACAATTTTTATTAAAAGAGGTGATGACTTCTACAGAATCTCAACCAATATTACAGATCATAACGGTAAAAGAGCGGTAGGCACTCCTCTCGGTAAGGCAAGTGCAGCATACAAACCAAATATGAAAGGCGAACTCTATATCGGAGAAGCTAATATCCTCGGAGAAGAATATTTTACAGCTTATGACCCTATTAAAGATAAAAATGATAATATCATCGGTATATTATTCTTAGGTGTTGCCAGAGCTCAAACTGAAAAAGTAATTTCCAACGTGTTAACAGAGAAAATGATTACTCTGGCTTCTTCTGCAGTATTATTGACAATTATCACGATAGTTATTTTACTTAGTAGCATTAAAAGAATAGTTAGTAAACCTCTCAAAGCTACAAACGAATTACTAAAAGATATTTCTGAAGGTGATGGTGATTTAACACAAAGATTACCTATATTATCAAATGATGAATTAGGAGAGCTTGCCAATAATTTCAACAGATTTATTGAAAAAATTCATTCAATAATTAAGACAATAATGCAAAATGTTGATATTTTAAACGATAGAAGTATTTCATTATCTGACATTGCAAAAGGATTAGCTGAAAATACTGATTTTATGAATACACAATCTCAAGTAGTCTCAGCTTCTGCTGAAGAAATTAGCTCAAATACAAATACTATTGCAGCCTCGGCTGAACAAGCAAGTGTTTCAGTTTCAACAGTTGCTGCTGCTACTGAAGAACTATCTGCAAACATCAATCAAGTAGCAAGTGCATCCGAACAAACCAGTTCCAGCGTTACTTCTACAGTTAATGATATTAACAAATTAGAAAATAATATCATAGAAGCCGGAGAATCTGTTTCAGGACTTGTTGGAGAGATAAATGGCATCGTTTCAGCTATAGAAGAAATGAATGCTACTCTTGCAGAAATTGCTAAAAACACTAATCAAGCTTCTGATATTTCTCATAAAGCCACAAATGAAGCAAAAACAGCTACTCAAGTTATGACTGAAATGCAAACCCTTTCAAACAATATCGGCAAAGTAGTAAAACTTATCAATGATATTGCTGATCAAACTAATATGCTTGCCTTAAACGCAACTATTGAGGCTGCAAGTGCCGGCGAAGCCGGAAAAGGTTTTGCTGTAGTTGCTAACGAAGTTAAATCTCTTGCAAAACAAACTGCTGAAGCTACTGCTAACATTGCTCAACAAATAGAAGAAGTTCAAGCATCTGTTTCTAATTCTTCACAATCAATTGACACAATCTCTGAAATCATTAATAACCTAAACAACATCAATACAGTAATCGCATCAAGTATTGAAGAACAAAACATTACTACAAATGAAATTGCATTGACTTCAGGCAGAATGGCAAATAATGCAAATGATGTTAAATCAAGAATCAATAAGGTTGTCGAATATGCAAAAAGAATTACCGATAATGCAAATGAAGCAACAAAAGCAGTAAATGAAATCTCTAAAAACTCTTTAGAATCAGCTTCTGCATCTCATGAAATAGCTAATAACAGCTCTGAAGCAAATAAGGGTGTCCAAGAAATTACCAGAAATACTGCAGAAATTAGTGTTGGTGTAGAAGAAGTAGCTAAAAGCTTAACCGAGATAACTACACATATTAATGAAGCTTCAAAAAGTGCTGACCAAACAAAAGAAGCATCAGAAGATTTATCAAAACTTGCTAAAGAAATTAAAAAACTTGTTGATATATTTAAAGTATAACCTTTAAAAAACAATCAAGCCTCTCATAAATTGAGAGGCTTTTTTTATAAAAGCTGTAGAATACTATCAAACTTTGAGTTACAAGCTTCAAGAGACTGTTTCTAAAATTATAAAAATATTCAAGCTGAAACTTAGACGACTTGTAACAAATATACGCCCAAGCAAGAATGCTCGCACAACAAAACAAAATGCAAGCAAGGATGCTCGCATAACAAAATAAAAAGCAAGCAAGGATGCTTGCATAACATTAGAGACTGATGAATAATTTCAATTATTGTTCTACAAGCTTCCAGCTTGTAGTTTCATAAAATATTGAATACCTATCACTTAATGTTTTTTAGTGCAAGCAAGAATGCTCGCACAACATTATTATTCAATAACCTTAACCATTCGGCAACCCTAAAAGTTTATGATAAAAAAGTGCGTGAATCAAAAATGATTCACGCAGGGTGGGTAGAATGTAATAAATGGAGGTTATGTCAAGCTTTTACATTTACTACAACGTTTTTAAATCTAGCCGGAGCTACGCCGTGAGATAAATGCATTGCTTGACCGGGTTCTCCTTTCCCGCAATGGAAAGTGCCATGCATTTCCCATTCTTCTTGTCCACAGATTTTGTCACAAGAACCCCAGAATTCAGGAGTTATACCGTAATATGTTGGTTCTTTCACAATCCCTACTATCTTTCCTTCTTGTATTTTATAACCAATTTCTGTGGTAAATTGGAAATTATATCTATTATCATCAATTGACCAGGTTTTAGTAAAATCTAATAAATATCCCTTTTCAGTTTGAGCAATTAACTGATCAAGGCTTCCTTGTCCCGGAGCTAAGCAAAAATTAGTCATTCTAACTAAAGGAATGTCATTGGCGAAGCTTGCCATCATATTTGAACTTGGCTCTAAATCTAAGAGTGGAGCTATTTCTCTTGAGGTTTGTTGATCGTTTAGGATTCCATTTTTGATTATATCTACTCGTCTGCCGGGAACTCCTTCATCGTCAACAAGATGATATCCTAAACCTTCTTCAAGAGTGCTATCACTAAAGATAGTTACAATATCAGAACCATATTTGAAGTTCTTTAACATAGGCTTTTTTATAAAGGTTTTACCTGCATAAGAGATTTCCATACCGAAAATTCTGTCAGCTTCTGTAGCATGCCCGACTGATTCGTGTAATTGTAACGCAAGATGCCCGCCTCCAATGATTATATCTGCTCTTTCTTCTTGTATTGTAGGTGCTTTAAGCAAATCAATTGCTTCTTTAATTATTCTTTCTGAGTTTTTTTCAAATTCACAAGCTTTTACTTTTTCAAATCCACCTCTTCTGCCGTTCATATGTCCGGGCCAAGTTCTGGAATAGTTATGTTTCCCGTCAGAAGACAAGACATACATACCCGGAAGAACATCGTAAACAAGACTATCGGTAAAAGTACCTTCTGTATTTGCATATATCTTATATTGTCTTTGAAAATCACAATTTACGTTAGAATAGACAATTTGTTCATTTTGGGTAAGAAGCTTAGAAATGTTTTCAAAGTAAGCAATTTTTTCTTCATTAGGCATTGTAAAAGGATTTTCTTTTGGTGTATAAATATATGACCCAATAGTTGGTTTTATAGGTTTATACACAACCTTTTGTTGTTTAAATAAGCTACCTTCTTTAGCATTTTTTATAGCTTTTTTAATAGTTTTTTCTATTTCAATTTTATTGATAATGTCAGTTCCTGCAAAGCCCCAACAACCATTTATAAGTACTCTTATTCCAAGAGCTTGATTATTAGTGTCACTGGAAAAATGTTTAAGGTTACCTTTTTCAAAAAAGATACTTTGATAGTCAGTTGTAGAGTAACGGACATCTCCAAAGGTAATCTCAGGAGTATTAAGTTTTTGGATTATATCATGTATTATATGTTTCATTATTTCTCCTTATACAGTTTTTGTTGATGAGCTGATATTAAATTCTTTTACTTTTATGTGAGGCATTGAATAAGTATAGATAGAAAAATTACCATAATTATCAGACATTGGGAAGGTTGACGCTTTATTTTCAATTTCTTGAATATTATTTATGACATCAGTAATCTTCTCTGTAAACCTTAAGTTATTGATTACTTTAGTTATTTTACCGTCTTCAATTAAAAAAGTCCCGTCTCTTGTTAGTCCTGTTAAAGAGGTCTCTCTGGAATTAATAAAATTCATATAATGAAAACTTGAAATATATAAGCCTTTTTTTATACCTTTAATCATATCTTCAAGTGAATGATTACCTGTTTCCATTACGAGACAATTTGCTTCATTTCCGTTTTCAGGCACATTTAATTTATGGGCATAATAATTATTTACAAGGAAATTTTTAAAAATACCTTTTTCAAATATTGGCAAATTTTGATAAAGGTGACCATCATGACTGTAGTCATAATTTACTGTATTAGGGTGGCGAGGGTTGTCATATAGAGAAAAACATTCAGGGAATACTTTTTCTCCAACTTTTCCGTCCAATTCGGTGTTTTTTCTATCAATGCTTGAAATAAATAAGTTAGACCAGGCATACATAGAGAGGAAATCACCAATACAACGAGGAGCAAGTATGACTTCATAATCTCCTGCTTCAACGTCAACAATCTCATTTTGAGCTGCTTTTATTTTTACTATGAGATTTGAAAGTATCATTTCAGTATCAAGTGCTGAGGCATTATCACTGCCAAAACTTTCCAATACAGTTACTTCATTCTTATTAGAAACTGCTTTTACCTCAAAATAATAAGGACTTACTTTTGATACTTTATCTAAGCCATTACTATTAAGTATCCAATTTGTTTCATTATTACAAATAAAGGTTCCATATATATCAAAATCATAAGGTTTCACAGCTTCTGCAAAATGCTTAAGGATCTCAATTTTTCTATTAAGAGATATATTTTCTATATTATTATCTTTTTGTTTTTCATCAATTCTTCGCAAATCGTTTTCTAAGTCAATAAAATATGGATCAGGAGGCAACTTATCTATATAAATTAAAGCTTCTTCTATTTGAAGCCTTACTTGTTCTTCAGAAGGATTACTGATTTCGAAAGAATAATTTTTTTTGTCTTTATATATTGATACATAAAGTGTTACTGAATTTTTACTAATATTATAATTAGTTTGGCTTTTATAAAATCTTAAAAAGTCAGTTTGCCAGTTTTTCAAATAAAGTTGAATCTTTAACTGAGGATAATCACTGATGATATTTTTAAGCTTTTCTTTTAAGCTTTCCATAGTAGTTCACTCCTTTTATTTTTTTTCTTAAGATATTTTAAATGCAGGTTTTATGCCAAAATAAAAATTATCTTGACAGGCTATAGTTTATTGATTAGTATTCTCTATATAGAATTAAGTCAATTAATAAGGATTAATATGAGTAATGAGATATTCAATGGATTATTAAACAGTTTTGAGAATTTAGAAGAATTTCTAACAGAACAAAATAGATTGATGTACGAATCTGAAATAATCAGATATTTTTTCCCAAATATTTCAATAGCAAACTGTAATAATCTATATCTATATCAAATTCATTTTGTGTTATTTCATAAACTGTATATTTTAAAATCACATATTGAAAATCAAGGATATTTTGTAAATATTCACTTTATGAAAGCCGGAGCTGTTAAATTGCCTTCTAAGGGTAACTGTAAATTTTTTAATACATTAACTAATCAATTTTGTAAAAAAGCTATACAGTTTAATGAAGATTTTTGTGCAGAACATATTAAGTATATTGAAAAAAAGTCTTTACTTGATTTGCAATCTATTGAGTTTTTTTATTTAGATAAAGATAATTTTGATTTTTTTGATGAAACTATCCTTGAAAAATGGTATCAAGGTTTTAATTACACTGTGAAAAATTATGAGTATTTTAAAACCGCAGTTTCAATATTAAATCTACAAGATGATTTCAAACTAAACGAGTTAAAGAGTAACTATCGAAAACTTGCCTTGAAATGTCATCCGGACCATAATCAGGAAAAACATAAAAGATTTTTAGAAATTAATCGTGCCTATCAATTTTTACTCAAATGTATTAATTAACTCTTTCAAAATATGAGCAATTTTTTATTGTTCTGATTAAAAATGAATCGCTGAAAAAATTATGCAGGATTTTGTCTTCTTTTTTGTTAGATATATAAATCAATGAAATAGGGATTATATGTTAAATTGGACAGAACTTGTTGAAACCGAAGGCGAAAAATTACTGAACTATGCTAATAAGTTTACTTACAACCTTGATGATGCTAAAGACATAGTTCAAAGTACTTTTTTAGCTTGTTATCAAAATATTAATAGAATCGAACAAAAATATATTATTCCATGGTTATATAAAACTGCTCATAACAAAGCTATAAATTTCATTAAGAAAAATAAACGTTTGGTTTCTTATGAGACCTTAGATTTTATCTCTCAAGAGCATTATTTAGATAATTCTTATTCCTCTGACGAAATTCGCAAGCAAAAACTAACAATATTTATTCAAAAATGTTTTAATCAGTTAAAACCCAAACATTCTCTTGTCCTTGAATTGCAATTTTATCAAAAAAAATCCAATAAAGAAATTGCAGAAATTACCGGATATTCATTATCAGCTATTGAAAGCTATTTAGTAAGAGCAAAAAAAGAATGTAAAAAAATTATGCAGGATTTTAATATTCAGGATGTATTAAATGATAAAGATAAACTATTTTAAAAAAAGGAGTTCATAAATGAAAAATAGAAATATATTGATTATTTTAATTATCTCACTCGCTTTTAACTTAGGTTTTATTATGATGTTTTTATATCATTCATATTTTGACCCAAAACCTTTTATGCCTCCTCCACCTCCAAAAAATGATAAGATTCATTCCATAATGAATTCTAAAGAAATGAAAGATTTTAAAAAACAAAACTATAAGTACAGAATCGAATATTTTAAAGAATTGGCAAAACCTGATTATGACATAAAAACTATCGATAATATAATCCATTATCTTAGTAATAGTCAAAAACAAATTGAAGATATGGTAATTTATAACTTTCTTGAGTTAAGAAAACAAATGACAGATGAGGAAGCTGCAGATTTCTTTGGTCGTTTCCATGAAAGATATAATAATCGTAGAGAAAAATATCAAAATAATGACAAACATAATGATTTTAGAAAAACAAAAAGGAGTCCAAAATGAAAAAAATAATAGTATTTAGCGTGATACTTGTAACTATAAGTATCTTTAGTGCCCAACTTTATGCTCAATTTCCAGATAGAAAAGATAACAAAAATCAGGCTTTTAGAGAAGGAAGAAACGATTCTCGTATGAAAAACAGATACGACGGAATGATGAATATGAGATTAGGTCAATTAGACTTAAATTCACAACAGCAAAGCAAGATTGATGAGCTCTCAACTGCTCATAAAAAAGCTATGATAGACAAAGATGCTCAAATTAAAAAACTTTATCTTGATAAAGAAACTGCTCTCGATAATGAAGACTTTAAACAAGCTAAATCAATATCTGACCAAATTTATAAACATAAAGCCGAAATTAGCAATGCAAGAATAGACTATCTTGAAAATATTTATAAAGAATTAAGCCCTGAACAAAAAGCAGAACTTAAAGAAAATCAAGGACAAAGAAGATTTGATGAAAGAAATAAAAGATTTAATAGAGATTAATAACAACCCTCTCTAAAACTCAGAAGCTCCCTAATCTCATATTAGGGAGCTTTTTAATTTGTTTAATAATTCAGACTGTCTCAAAACTACTTATGTTATGCAAGCATCCTGCTTGCACCTGTTTTTGTTTGCGAGCATCATTACTTGTGCTAAAAAACCTTAATTGATAGGCATTCAGTATTTCATAAAACTACAAGCTGGAAGCTTGTAGAACAATAATTGAAATTATTCAACAGTCTCCAAATAAAAACCGGTTGACAAAAACACATAATATTCTTAATAATAAATACCCAAAGGAGTTAAAAATGAAAAAGCTGATTTTGTTTATATTTTTATGTATAACATTTCAACTCAATGCAAATATTAAAGATAATTTTTTAATTGGAGACTATTCTAATATATATGATGAAAACTATCTTGAATATATGAAACAGTTAGGAGTCAATACATTAAGGCTAAAAACATATTATAATAAAAAATATTATAAAGTCCCAAAAGGGTTTCCGGAATCAGCGATTGATAAAATGAATCAACAAGGGTTTAATGTAGTTATTTGGGATAATCAAGGAGGTATAGAAAAAAGTCCTTATTATAACAGTTATGCAAATTTTTATAAATTTGAGGCTGAATATACATATCATTCAAAAAGTTATCCTTTTGATCAAGGCTTAAATATTAAAGATGATTGGTTTTATAGTTTTAATCATTATAAAAATGTAGTAATAAATGAAAACGATATATTGATTGTACCTCAGAGTAAAAACTCAATTGTTGTATTTAATCAATTAAATATTAGAGAAAATATGCCCTTGATGAATCTAACAACACCGGGATATTTAAAAAGATTTATTTATGGGTTCCCCATTTCATTAAAACAGCAAACAGATATTTTTATAAAATTTAAAATGAAAATCGCAGGAGATATTGACATTAATCAACCTATTTGTAAGATTGGTTTTGTTGTAGCTATTGATAATTTTACAGGACTGAATAATTTTTTAACCTGGGATTATGATGTAAGTAAACTCTTACAGCCAACATTTAAATCTACCAAAACTAATGTATTATATTATGATGACTTTAATGATAGATATACTGAGTTTGAATATAAGTTAAATATCGCAGAATTAAAACAAAAAATCCACAATGATATGGAACAATATAAATCTGCTTATTTAAAAGATAAGAACAATCCTCTTTTTGAATTGATACCGCATCAATTTTATGTAAACGAAAACCAAAAAGGTA
>Ga0265294_10006405_pt1 | contig 14132 bp, 7 predicted proteins | sample MunlanPumphouse3_FD_192504 | JGI IMG/M metagenome (GOLD analysis project Ga0265294, IMG submission 192504) | Groundwater microbial communities from a municipal landfill in Southern Ontario, Canada - Pumphouse #3 | ecosystem: Environmental > Aquatic > Deep subsurface > Groundwater | place... | reverse complement strand
TAGTCACTTCGAGAGCCTCAGTGACCACCTCAGTGACCGAACCATTCTCTAGCCAGATTGTTGGGGTAATAATCATCTCTTCATTGAAATTAAAGGTTACATTATAAGTTCCTACCCTTAAGTAATAGGCATCTTCAATTGCGGTCACTGAGGCACTCGAAGTGTCAGCAATTGCTATTGTAGCTAACTCCGGATAAACATCATCATAATTTATCGTTGCCAATGTCCTTTGTGATATAACTCCATTCGCATTCTTTATCCATAAATAGACATTCTTTAACTCGCTACTTGTATTCTTAAACGTATATTCACCAGGTCTTGTTACGACCCATAGGTTACTTGTGACACTAGGTGTTATATTCTCTTCTTTTAGTAGCCAATACTTGGCTTGTTCATCTGCTCTGATAGTTACATGGACTTTTTGATCATTGCTGTAGTCGCTATTCTCACTATCTGGGTCGCTTAAGACAACCTCGACTGTATTGATATCTGTAGAAACATAGACAGAAGAGACCCCAGCCCCCAACCCCCCTAAAGGGGGCTTAATGCCGTTTACTGAGTTACTTGCGTTGTCTGTTGCACTAAATAAAAAGTAGCCAACTCCATCACCAGTAAATGTTGTAACACTCAGCGTTGCAGAGTACTGATTTAAAGTCTCCCTCTCGAGAGGGAGATTTAGAGGGAGTGTTCCATTCGCTACAAACATCAAACTAGGCGTAGCCACTAATCCACTGACTACTCCGCCAACGTTTAACGTTATCCTGTATTCTCCAATATTTACCCAACTTGCACTTACGGGTAACTCAATTGTCGCTGTTGGCACTTGTGCATCTAAGGTTATTGCATAGCTAGCTGAACTTATGTTCCCTGCCTTATCTAGAACCAATATGATTACTTGCTTAGCACCATTATTCGGCGATGTTATATTAAATGTAGTTGGCAAGTAATCAGTGAATAGTGAATAGTTAATGGTGAATGGTGAAAAATTCTCAGTCACATAGTAGCCAAGGATGTTCTCTTCTTCTACATTTATACTCAACCTCACATTTCTACTATTCGTATATAGGTTGCTTAATGTATCTAAATCTAATATCTCTAAATTAACTATTGGTTTATTTACATCCACTATTAAGCTTTTAGCTTCAAGCTTTAAGCTTTTAGCTATATTCCCTGCGTTGTCAGTTGCGCTGTAGCTTATACTATATGTTCTTTCTGCTGTTCCAGAAGTCACTACATATTCAGCTGTGTATGTTATATCTGTTACTCTTGTCACTTCGAGAACCTCAGTGACCGAGCCATTCTCTAACCATATTGTTGGGGTAATTGTCATATTTGCATCAAAATTGAAAGTTACATTGTATGTTCCAACCTTTAAATAATAATAACCTCCTATACTATTCACTATTCCCGATTCACTATTCACCAGATCGACAGAGTCGAGCTCAGGATCCGTTAAATCATAGTTGATTGTTGCAATGCTTACTTGAGATATCCTTCCAACCCCATCCTTCATCCACAAATATACTATCTTTGTTCCCTCGCTATCGTTCTTAAAAGTATAAGAACCAGGTTTAACTGACAACCACAACTCACTACCAACTGAAGGCGTTATGCGTATCTCACTTAAATGCCAAGCAACTGCTTGCTCATCATCTGTAATGGTAATCCCAACTATTTGATCATTTGCATCTCTGGAAAGAAAAGTATCTTGATCATACATATAAAAACTCGGTGTCTTTAAATCATGACTGACAATATAAAATGGGTCATAGCTAACACCCTGATACCAGAGCACAATGTTATCAGCAAAAACATGATGCTCGTTATCAGTAGCCCTAACTGCAAAAAACCCTTGCCCTTCACCCGTATAAGTAGAAACATTAAAAGTAGCTCGATACTTTCCTGGGACTAAAAGCTGCAGTGGCAACGACCGTAAGGGTTTGTTGGGAGCTGAGTAGCTGAGGTTTGGGGTGTCAGAAAGCCCGCTCCCAACATTGGAAATATCCAAAGTTATTAAAATTTGTTGATTTGCCACAAAACTGTTAGGAATTACATCCACCTGAACAGAAACTTCTGGGGTTTGAGGGTCATAAGAAATATTTGCTGTAGAATAATTTATATTCCAAGCATTATCAATATACCAGAAAGTTATATAGTGGACTGCAATGTTATTTGTCAAAACCAAATATGAACCTAACTCTCTCCAACTACTCACTGCAGTGGGCGTATAATCCACGTTGTCCGTAACAATCCATCCCCTTATTCCACTAGCATCATTTGGCTCTATCTGAATTGGTAAATATCTTGTGTTGGAATAAATCATTCCTAGTGTTGGATCTTTCCCGTCCAAAGCAAAAGTTTGTAAATTTGGTGAAGTATGGTCAATAATTATTTTCCCAGCCACAAAAGAAGCGCCATTTGTTTCATATCCAGTATTATCTGTACAACTATAATTTATCCAATAAACCCCTTCGGTTATTCCCGCTGTTACTAAAAAACTACCAATAAATGTACGATCATCTACCTTTAGAAGTGAAAAAGTAGTGATAATCTGCTCGGAATTATTAACTAACAAGATACTAGGAGTATTGCGTAATGCTTCCGTAAAGCTAAACGTTACATTGAACGACCCTTCTCTCAAATGAAAGCTTCCATCAGTATATCCCGCGGATAATTCAACCAAAGACTGAAAAATAGACACGGAACTTATTTGCGGGTAAGAAGAATCTAAATTGATTGTTGCCACCGCTCCCTCACTAATATCTCCAGAGGAACTCATTACATACAAATAAACTGTCTTAATTTCATTGCTATCATTTTTAAAGGTATATCTTGTTGGCTTTTCAGTTTCCCAAAAAGTGTCACTAGAAATTGGCTTGGTTGGACGGTCTTCACTGATTAAATATTTAGTGGGGAGTAAATCTGTACTGATGGAAATTCCCACCACTTGATCATCCGTTTGTTCAGTAAGCAAAGTGTCCTGATCATACAGCTCGAATTTATCGATTGTTATCGTAGTTGAAAAAAGGCAAGAAGCCAACAATAGGCATACTATGCTCTTTGATATATCCAAACCAGACACCCCTTTAAATTAACCCCAACAAAAACTTTTTAACTTAATTCAATATTGACCTAATCCTTGCCTACTGCAAAGACAACTCATCAAGATAATAAGCAACAAACCTATTGTTTTGATTGATTAGCTGAACTTCTCTAAAAAGCTTTTCAGCTTCGAAGTATTTTCCTTCATTAAATGTCTTTTTGGCTTTCTTGTATTTTTCCCAAGTAAGGCTTTCTTGTGGTAAAGATGATTCCACGAACTGTATTGCTTTCTCTAAACGCTCTAAGATTACTTTTACTTCTTTACGAGAAGGATCAAAGGACAAGACATACTCTAGTTTTTGTTTCGCTAAATAAAAGTAATCGTTGTTTAACATTTCCTGAGAATCAGCCATCGCCTGTTCAACCTGATCTTTAGTCATATCATCCATTGATTTTCCAAAATTTATATTAACTGAAAAAGCTATTTTGCTACTTAATTCATTCATAATATAAGCAACATCTGCATCCATAATGCCAAGCTTTACGCCACCGCCAAAACTTATCTCATCATTGTTAACACCTACACGTAACGGAATATTTTTAACGGGCTCATATTCAACACCAAAGTGCCATTCATTAAAATTATCTCTAGCATCTAAAGCAAAAAGGATGTTCTTTTCTTTGTATCCAAGTCCAAACATCGCCTGAGGAGTCAGTTTGTCATTGGTATCGCCTAAAATCATCCCAAACACATTCATTAAATTTATACCAGCCGAAAACCTATCCGAAAGGTTGTAAATCATAGAAACATCTCCAGCCATTGCCATGTCACCATATTCACCAAGGGAACGCATATAGAACTTGCCTTTAAGTGCCATATAAAAATCTCGCATTATTCTCTTGCTATAAGTTGCTCCAAAGGCCATCTTACTATCTTGAACCATGCCAGTGAATTGATTATATATGTCTCGTCCTTCTATGTCTGACCCACCAAACATAATAAACTCAAAACCCAAAGCATCATCAACCCCAGGCATAGCAAATGCTCCATACATAGTGCTATAGCTTTGGTAGAGCATAGACATTTGAAACATGCCTTGCATGCTTTGTAGTTTCATTACTCCTGCAGGATTCCAAAAAAGACCAGAAGCATCATTGCCTAAAGCAACAAAAGATCTGCCCATACCCAAAGCACGTGCACCATAACCCCACTCTAAGTCGGAACCATAATGCAGTTGATCTGCAGAAAATGCATATGAACACAAAACCAATAATAAAATGGTTAATTTTCTAATAGCTCGCACCCCTCAAACCCCTATAATCAATTTAAACTTATACCCTAAAATATCAAAAATAAACATTTTATATCTCTGTTACAACAAGGCACAAAAATTTAAACTCAAACACAAAAAGTAAGACTGCTTGAATACAATCAAAATTGCCTTAACTTATAATTAAATATTTTACATTAAATATGGGAAAAAAACTATTAAAACAAGCATATTTGCAAGGGTTTCAATAAACTAATGAGAGGAATCCAAGGAAACAGATTTTTCACATTCACCTACTAAAAGGTTATAACTCTGAATCAACGTTTTTTTCTTGTTTTTCAAATCATCAACTAAGTGTTGATTATATTTTTCTTCTTTGGAAATAAGCTCCACATAATAGGATTTTATCTGATCTCTCTTTTGTTGATAATCTTTACTCAATTTCTCTAAATTCATTTGTATGTCTATCTTCTGTTGTTCAAACCTTGTTTTTTCAACATTTAACAAACTCTGATACTCTGAACGCAAAGATTCAAATTGTTTTTCATAATATCTCACCAATTGTTCTTTTTTATTAAGCAAATCACTCTGTTTGGTCTCAATTGAGCCTGTCTCTTTTCTAATAATTGCCTCGTTATCGACTCTTAATTTTGCAATAGCTTGCTCATAATTTTTCTGCAACTCAGATTTCCTTAGCTTTAATTCGTTATCTAAAATATTAATATCCTGACTATACTGCTTCATCTTCTTTTGATATAAAGCTTTCGCTTGCCGAAGATTTGCTCTGTATGTCCCAATAATTTCTTCCTTTTTATCCTCAATTTGTTGCTTAAACTCTAAATAATTAATTCGATGCTCCTCGGTCATTTTCGAATAATTTGCTATCATTTCTGCTACTTTATTTTTTAATAAATCTTCTATTTTTTGAGTTTTCTTAAAATATTCCTCTTGTTTCTTATCTAATTCTTCTTTTAAAAACAATTTTGTTTCTTCCAACTCTTTTTTCTTATTAATTAAGCGCTCATCAGAAATATCTTGCAATCGCTTTATCTCATCTTCTAACAATGCAATTAAACCCTTCTTCTCTTGAGTGTACTTATCTTTTATATATTTCAAATCAGCTTCACTTTTACTATTTAATTCTTTCATCTTCTCATCAAATGAAATTTGAGCAAGCACATACCTTTCATCCATTTCTCTAATTTTTAAATCATAATCTTGTTTATAAAAAGCATATGAATTCTTGATATCTGTAATTTTAGGAAGCATTTCATCTCTAGCATTTTGGTATTTTGTTTCTACATCTCTTAACTTTTCAGAAATTTGCATTTCTCTCTCTTTTATTTTTTGTGCTACTTCCAATGCTTTAATATTTTTACTACTCAATTCTTCTGTTGATTGTTCTAATCTATGTTTATCAAATTTAAATTGAGCGATCATCACCTTTAACTGCTCTAGCTCAGCCTTGTCTCGTGCAAGTATGTGTTTAGCCTCGTTTTCAGCTTTTTCTCTAGCTTCATTGACGATAGCATCTGCTCTTTTCATTGCTTCCTGCATGATCCTGTTGGTTTTATCTAAAACCTCTTTCTCCGCCGTAAGAATTATTTCTCGAGCTTTATTGGCTGCCTGTGCATCCGCTGAACTTAAAATACTCTCCCTTTCTATCTTTGCTTGTACTATCGCCCTCTGCAATAAATCATTGCCTTTATTTTCTTGTTCTTCCATGATTTGGCGATAAATCTCTTGAGCTTTCTGTTTGGAATCTTTTATGGCATTCTGTCTGATTTCTGCAGCCTGAACATTCGCATCCCCAATTATTCCCTCAGCTTTTGTTTTTACTTCAAACTCTGATTGAGCAAGTATTTGCTCCTTCCGTTGTTCTGCTAACTTAATTTTTATTTCTAACTCATTACCAATTATCATCGCCTGCTTATTAGCTTGTTCAATTACATCTTTTGCTTCTTTCTCCGCACTTAAAATAAGAATCTGAGATTTCTTTTGCGCCTCCACTAACAACCTATCGGCATCTTTTTCGGACTTACTTAAAACACTTAGCCTGATATCTCCACTAACCTTTTCGGCTTCTTCGTGAGCTTTTGTGATAATTAACTTTTTATCTTCTTCTGCTCTTTTTATGATCTGTTCAGCTTGAATATTTGCCTCATTAATAATTCGATCCGACTCTTTACTTGCTTCTTCAAGCAAATCTTCTCTTACTGCCCACGCTTCTTCAGATGCTTCTTTTTTTATTGAAACAACAGTAATCTCACAATCTTCCTGTGTTTTTTCTAATATGCTCTTCTTTTCTTCTTCTGCCTCAAGTAAAAGGTCTTCTGCTTTTTTGTTAGCTTCCTTTATTATTCTATCTGCCTCTTCCTGTGATTCCCTAAGCATTTCTGCCTTTGAATTCCAATCAGTTTCACTTAATTCTTTCTTAAAATGAGACACCATTTCATTATATTCTTTTTGAGCTCTAATTTTTGCTTCATCAATCAAAACAGTGGCCGCTTCATTTGCTTTACCTAAAACTTGAGACGCTGACAACTCAGCTTCCTCTACCAATTTTGAAGACTTCATTTGTAAATCATTAAAGTTCGACAACTTATCGTTAACATCCAACAAAATTGTCTCAGATTCTTTTCTGGCAACTACTAATATGTTATTAGCTTCTACTTGTGCATTATTTTTAATAACTTCTGCTTCTTTATTAGCAGAATCAATTATGTTTTTCTTAAGGAACTCTGCATCTCCTAAAAGTGTAGATTTAATGGCCTCTGCTTCTTCTCTCGCCCTTGTCTTCATTTGCTCCGTCTCAAAAAATGTTTGATTCTTGATTCTTTCAGATTCTTCCTTCGCTGAAGACCTTATAACCTCGGAATCATAATATCCTTGCTGTCTAATTTGATCAGATTCATACTGAGCCTGCGTCTTAATTTGCTCATAAAATAATGAATTTCCTTGCCCTAACATATTTTTAGGGTCGTCTTTCAGTTTATCGACCTGACGGGTCAGCTTAATTCTTTCTGCCTGGAGTTGATTTACATCATGGAGCAATAATTGTTTTCTTTGAAAAAATTCATTTAATAACTTCTTCTGGTACTCTTGTTGTGAGGTAAATTCTTGCCTTTTTTTATTCTCAAAATCAGTTACTTTTGATTCAATTTTTGATTTTTTTTCTTCTAATTCTGCAATATCTTTAAGCAATTGCTCTCTTCTACCCTCAAGGCTAATAATATTTTGCTCTACTTTTCCATTCTTAATATGAATTTGCCCTAAAGTATCAATAGAGCTTTTTATAGATTCCTGAACTTCGCTCTGTACGTCCTTATGAAAAACCTTAATATCAGGATTTTCTAGTATTTGTTTTGCATTGTCAGCCGCACTAGATTTCTTTTGAAGAATTTTAACCATTATTTCCTCTTCCCCCGTGTAAACAATATTATGCTATAAAGCCACTCAGTGTCAATCTAAACACCAAGTTTTTCCCGAACTTATAGTCAAAAATAAACCATAATTACACCACATACAGCGTACATAAAGTATACTACTCAGAAAACCTAGGCAATACCTTTAAAAAATATCGTATTTCTTCATTGTTTGGCTGATAATAAAGAACCTTTTCCCAATATTTTCTCGCCTTATCAAAATCACGCAACATGTAATATGTAGAGCCCTTCAATTTCAAAGCCCCAACATTTTTGGGGTCTTCTTTTAAAACAATGTTACATTGTTGAATCACTAGCCAATATTTGAAATTATAAAAATTTAATAACGCTTGATTTAACCTTTTATCTAGTAAATCCAAATCCTCCAAAGAAAGATCTTCATTAAACTTCTGATATTGCTTGTCCTTCTCAGATGCAAATCTCCAAAACACATCATAATAATCTCTATTACCAGAACTATACTTACTTAACTCTATTCTATCTAACGCACTGGCATAACCTAAAATGTACTCACTGACAGCAGAGCCAACATATTCATCCTCTTTTTTTCTTTTATCAACTCGATATCTACTGACTGTCCTATTGAACTGGTCAATTTTTGTAATTAACACCAAAAAATCACGCCTTAAAAAAGGAGCAGGTCCTTCCTTTTTATCTAACGAAAACTTTACGTCTGGATACATTTTTGAAAACATATATAAAGCTTCTGAAACATTACATGTCGCATATACGTCTATGTCTTTTTTGACAATTTCCTTGTTAAACAAATACTGGACATAAGGGTATTCAATAGAAGACTTTCCAAACTCAAGAAGATAAGGCTCTTCTCTGTCCACATTTAAACTAACAGCATTAACAAAAATCAAACTAAGTGCTACTTGAAAAACGGTTAGCTCAGAATCTAACTGAAAAGTACTGTCTATGTATTGAGGCATAAAATTATTTTCTGCCAAATAATAAACTTGATCACGATACTGGTGATTTCTTGTTATATCTGTTAGCTCTAAAGAAAACGAAAAAGAAGCTAAAATAAATAAAAATAATATTAAAAATTTGACTCTCATACAATTGTTAATATTATTCTGAAAACAAGGGAACCGCAATAAGCGCGACTAAGTTTTGATAAGTTTACTTATCTTATCTAAAAGTTTGTCTTCCTCAAAAGGTTTTTTAATAAATCCTTTGGCGCCAAGCTTAACTGTTTCCATAATCGTTTCTTGCTGGTCCACATTAGTCAACATTATAACTTTTGCATCTTTATTGGCTTCTTTTATTTGCTTCAAGACTTCCATTCCTGACATACCTGGCATAGTAACGTCTAAAAGGACGACATCCGGAAGTTCCTTTTTAAACAAATCTATTCCACTTTGTCCGTCTTCCGCCAAAAAAACTTCAAAATCATGGCGTAACAAAAATTTTTCTACCCTCATTCTAATAAAAGCTGCATCATCAATGATTAATATTTTTGTCATTTTTACATCCTATCTTTAGCTAAATTTAAACATACAAAACAAACGGAATCAACACTATATTGGCACTTCAATATCCGTAGGTATTACAATATCCGAGTCTACATCCGTAGACTTTCGTTTATTTTTTTGAATACCACTATCTATTTTTTTGGAATGAAGTAAAATATTAACTTCAATCCTCCTATTTATTGCCCTCTTCTCATAAGTATCGTTATCCACTCTTGGTCTATACTGTCCATATCCAACAGCTGAAACTCTAAACGGATCAATTTTATGGACATCCACCATGTATTTAAGCACATTATATGCTCTATCAAATGACAATTGCCAATTATCCTGATACATCTCATTTTTAATCGGCATACTATCGGTATGCCCTTCTATAATAATATCGTTTTCTATAGTATTAATTATTCCACTTATGACTGGGTCCAAATAATCTTTTGCTCCTGGCTTCAAGTAAGCATATCCAGAATTAAAAAGTACTGGCTGATTAAAGACAAGTCTAATCTTTTGTTCTTCCACAATAACTTCTATATATTGTCTTAATGTTTCTTTCTCTACTATTTCTTTTATTTTAGTAATCAGTTGTGCTTTTTGCTCAGTTTCTAAATCTTCAACTTTGGCTTCTTGCACCTGAATAATGGGATCGTTTTTAGGCGTTGGTGTGCCCTCTTCCATATTTAATCTTTGTCTAAACCCCTGCCTAATTTGGTCAACCACACTATCGCTGTCACCTTCAACCCTACTTTTTGATAAATTTAAGGCAGCAATTGTATACAGTAAAATAAAAAAGGTAAGCATCTGCATCATAAGATCGCTCATTATGGCATCTGCAATATTCCCTCCTCCTTCAGCTCTTTTCTTTTTGCCCATATTAATCCCTATTTAACCTTTTTTGGTGCATGCTTCTCTTTATCCTGCAGGAAGCTTTTTAAAAATTTCTCAACCTTGGAAGGTATTTCTTCTTTCTCAATCATCAGAATGCCCTGCATTATCAATCTTTTTAAGGATGCTTCATTTTCCGACATTTCCTTTAATTTTTCTTTTGCAGGAGTAAAAATAACACCAGAAATAAACCCACCATATAGTGTAGTAATAAGAGCAACAGCCATTGCTGGTCCAATTTTAGAGGCATCAGATAGTCCTTTAAGCAATTGAATAAGACCAACTATTGTCCCAACCATACCAAATACCGGACCAAATCCAGCCATATTTCCATACATAGCATGAATACTTCCATGTCTATTTTCCATTTCCTCAATATCATTCTCAAGCGTAGCTTTAATAAATGCGTGACCTGTTTTTTCTGTTAATAGTTGAACCCCAAACTTCAAAAAAGGCTGAGTTATTGTTTCTACCTCTTTATTAAGAGCCACTCTTCCTTGAGATTTAGAAATCTTGGCAAGCCTAACTAATTCATCAATTGCATCCTGAGGTGCCATCTGTTTTTTAGGCATAATTATCATTTTGCCGGTCTTTAAGAAGATTTTAAATTTACTAAACGAAGAACTAATCAAAAGCGCCGACATTGAAAGACCTACTACAATTAAAAAAGAAGGAGCATCAAGATAGGCCGCTGGATTCACCAAAACATCACTCAATCCAACTAAAATAACAATAAAAATCAGCCCTAATGCCAGTAGTATATTTATTTCCATGCAAATCCCCCTAAACTATTCTTTTTCCAAGATATAACATAACAGGGCATAAGGTAAAGAGGGAAAAACAAAAAAGTCATCTTTCCCCGCCCGTGTTTTAATCTTTTTACTTTACCCTTTATACTTTATACTTATACATTATGAACAAATACTTACAACTAATCAAACAAGGACAATTAATCTTCCAAGATGGAGGATTTGGGACAATGCTACAAAAGCACAAAATAACCTCTGAAGATTTCCATGGTCATGAAGGTGCCTTTGAATACCTAAACATTTCCAGACCAGATATTATTCAAGACGTTCACAAACAATATTTATTAGCAGGCGCTATGGTAATGGACACCAACAGCTTTGGCGGAAACAGAATAAAGCTTAAAGAATATGGATTAGAACATAAAGTTTATGAAATAAACTATGCAGCAGCTCAAAATGCCCAAAAAGCTATTCAAGCTTTAAATTTTCCAAATACCTTCGTGATGGGCTCCATGGGACCAACAGGATTCCTGCCTTCCTCCACCGACCCATCTCTTGGCAGCATAAATTTTGACGAATTATCTAACGTTTTTGAAGAACAAGCGACAGCACTTATTGACGGTGGGGCAGACTTAATATTATTAGAAACACAACACGATATTTTGGAAGTAAAAGCTGGCATAATTGGAGCTAAAAAAGCGATTACAAACTCTTGTAAAGAAATTGCACTACAGGTACAAGTTACCGTCGACCAATATAGCAATATGCTTTTTGGTACTCACATTCTTACAGCAATAACAATAATAAAAGATATGGGAATTGATGTCTTTGGCATCAATTGTTCCACTGGGCCAAGAGAAATGGAAAACACCATAAAGCTTCTCAGCGAGCACTCACCATTGCCAATTTCTATTATTCCAAATGCAGGCATGCCAGAAAACATCGACGGAACAGCTCATTACAAGATGACACCAGAACTTTTTAGTACTGTTATAGGTGAATACCTCCGAAAATACAGAATAAGCGTTGTTGGCGGGTGCTGTGGCACAACTCCCGAACATATAGGAAGCTTAAAGCTGAAAGCTGAAAGCTTGAAGCTGAAGGCTGAAAATCTGAAGTTTAAAGCTGAATGCTTGCCAAGTTTTTGTGGTCCGATTAGCCTTGCTAAAGAAAAGAAAACTCCCTTGATTATTGGTGAAAGGATTAACTCCCAGGGTTCTCGCAAAGCTAAAGAGCTAATGCTTCAAGACAAATATGATGAATTAGTTGATCTGGCAAAATCACAAGAACAAAGCAATGCTGATTTGATTGATTGTTGCTTCGCAATGACGGAAAGAGCTGATGAGGAAGATCAATTGTCTTTCTTTGCCAAAAAAGTCGCTTACGCCACGACTATACCGCTCTGTTTTGATTCTACGGAAGCAATAACACTTGAATCGGCTGTTAAGTCTTATGCAGGAAAACCATTAATTAACTCTATCAATTTAGAAAGTGACAAGATTCATCAAATCTTACCTATCGTAAAAAATTTTGGACTTAGCACTATTGCACTGTGTATTGATGAGCAGGGCATGGCAAAAACAACTAAAGAAAAACTAACTATTGCCAAGAAAATATACAAGATAGCGGTAAATGATTATGGGTTGAAACCAGAACAACTTATCTTTGACACGCTTACTTTTACACTTGCGACTGGAGAAGAAGAATGGAGAAACTCAGCAAAAGAAACATTTAACGCAATTCAATTACTAAAGAAAGAGCTCCCAGGAGTAAAAACAGTTCTTGGTGTAAGCAATGTTTCCTTTGGACTCACTCCTCCTGCCAGAAAAATACTAAACCTCGTTTATCTTCACACTGCTGTTGAATATGGACTAGATATGGCTATCTTTAACGCCGACCATTTCCAGCCACTCAGTGAATTAAATAAAAATGAAGCTAATTTAGCTAAAAATCTAATATTAAACAAAAGCTCCCTAGCGCTTACAGAATTTATCGAACATTTTCAAAAAACAGAAACACAAAAGACACCAACTAGCACGAACAAACCTGCACCCACCACAAATCTTCCTCTTGATAAACTTATTCAACACAAAATAATAACTAGAGATAAAGAAGGAATTATTGATTTATTAGAAAAACTAAGACAAACAATGAAGGCTGAAGAAATTATTAATACAGTTCTTCTGCCAGCCATGAAAGTTGTGGGAGACAAAATGGAAACCGGAGAAATAATTCTTCCCTTTGTCCTCGAGTCAGCTGAAATAATGAAAAAATCCATCACTCATCTAGAAAAATATCTCGATAAAAACAGTAATATGTCCAAAGGGACAATAGTTCTAGCTACAGTTTACGGAGACGTGCATGATATTGGCAAAAATCTAGTTAAAACAATAACAGAAAATAATGGCTATAAAGTAATTGACCTTGGCAAACAGGTTCCAGCAGATAAAATCATTGAAACTGCCCTAAAAGAAAAAGCCGATGCTATTACCCTCTCCGCTTTGTTGGTTACAACCTCTAAACAAATGCAACTAATTGTAGAAAAGCTTCATAATCTTGACAAAAGTATTCCCGTAATAATTGGCGGTGCAGCTATAAACAGCAATTATGCTAAAACAATTTCTAACATCAACGGAACTCCCTATAAAGGTGGGGTTTATTATTCAAAAGACGCTTTTACTGGATTAAAAATATTAGAGGATATAATTAATGTCTCAAAAAAAAATAATTGAACCTGAAAAATTTATTCCCTTCATTAACAAGCAAGTTCTCTTCAAAACGTCTTGGGGACTAAAAAACAATACCCCTTCAACGATTGAGGAACTAGAGAAAGCCTTCTTGTTTATAAAAAAAACCATATTAACTTCAGACATAAAAGGTTTAGTCTTCTATGATACTTTTAAAATCACAAAGACCAACACAGCAATAACTTTTCCAGAGCACAACATTACCTGGGAATTTCCCACTATTAATAAAAAAAACATAGCCTCGTCTACAGGAGACAAAATTGTTCTCCAAGTAGTTACTTTAGGCAAAGAAGTTTTAAAAAAATATGAAGAATTAGAAAATCTAAACAATTATTCAAATGCTTACTATTTCCACGGCTTTACTACCTGGATGGCAGAAGCTCTTGCTCAGTATAATCATAATACGATGAGAAACGAACTAGGTAGTAGGGTTCCTCCAGAAAGATACTCCTTTGGTTATTCGCTCTGCCCTGACATGAGTATGCAAAAAGATCTGTTTTCTCTTCTTCAGTTAAAT
>Ga0265294_10006404_pt1 | contig 14133 bp, 11 predicted proteins | sample MunlanPumphouse3_FD_192504 | JGI IMG/M metagenome (GOLD analysis project Ga0265294, IMG submission 192504) | Groundwater microbial communities from a municipal landfill in Southern Ontario, Canada - Pumphouse #3 | ecosystem: Environmental > Aquatic > Deep subsurface > Groundwater | place... | reverse complement strand
CTTGTTGAAGGTGAGGTCGATGGTCGCAAGCTGCGCGGAGAAGGTCTCCCTGGACTCCTCACCGAAGTTGTCTCTCCCGTAGGCGTAACTGTTCCACCTGAGAAAGACCTCCGCAAGGTCCGCCTCCTCCTTCCACGCCGATGCATAGACCGCCAGGCTGACGCCGTTGCCGTAGGTGCCCGGCCTGCTCCCGAAGATCCGGGCCGTTCCGCTCCCCTGGAGTGCATGCTTCCGTATGAAGTTCATATCAGGGGGCTCGTCCAGCGCGGCGACCTCACGGATAGCGTCATCCAGGAGTTCAATGCAGGTGTAGAAGCAGTCCCTGAGGATCCCGCTCATCCTGACGGTGACATCGATCCTCGGCCGCCCGAGTTCCTCGAGCGGGAGAACGCGGAAGGACCTGACCTTGCCGTCGATCCAGACCGGTTCGACCCCGATGAGGGAGAAGACCTGCGCGAGCTGCTCGCCAGCGTGGGGTAACCTTGCTGAGGAGGAATAATCGCATGAACGGAAGAAAAGAAAAACATGAGGATGCCGTTTCACCGGTGATTGCGGTGATGCTGATGCTTGTCGTCACGATCATCATCGCCGCCATCGTCTCCGGGTTTGCCGGGGAACTTGTGGGAACCTCGGAAAAAGCCCCGCAACTGGTGATGGATGTAGAGATCAAGAATACAGGGGACATGTGGTCAAGCTGGATTGTATTCGACATTAAGAGTGTGTCTGAACCAATCCATACCCGTGATCTCCGGATCGTAACATCATGGCGAACAACCAATAAAACGGCGAATGATGGCTCTATCATAACCGGAGGCGCTATGATTAGGGCAGGAGAGGTAAACACAAATTACGCTACAAGTGATGCCGCTACTACCGGACAATTCCGTATGGTTTCGCCTATAGGTCATGGTCAGGGAGTTACCCAGCTACAGGAATTCACGTATCAAAAGCCTGTTCCACCTTATGATCCGGGGCAGTATTTTGGGAATTACACATTGACAGTTGGAACAGCAATGAGACAGTCACCAGCACGCTACGGGCCGTCTCATACAAAGGATATGCCTACTAGTGGACCACTTAAGCTATATGAGTACCATCCTACGCATGTAAATAAAGACCAAATAGATTCTGTCCAGGCGATTCTTGGCAAAGATTGGACTCATCTTCGTATGGGGGATGTTGTGAGTATTAAGGTTACACACGTCCCAAGCGGGCAGGTCATCTTTGATAAATCGGTGGTGGTGCAGGGATGAGAATAATTAGAGAGAAAGAGGATGCCGTTTCGCCAGTTGTCGGCATTATGCTGATGCTTGTCGTCACGATCATCATTGCGGCGATTGTTTCCGGCTTTGCCGGCGGTCTTGCCGGTGACGCTAAGAAGACACCACAGGTAAATATCAAGGCCGAATATAGCCAGTCTCAGGGCATGACGATCCACCACCTTGGTGGTGATACCGTGAATACGCTGGATACTAAGGTTTTTGTCAAACCTACAAGAGATTTTTCGTCTGACTACCAGACATGGGAGGTCAATACCTCTGCTCTTATGGTAAATGGAAAGCCGTGGTTGCGTGTAGGGGGTTATCAAACAAGCAATGCATTGATATTTGAAGCTGGTGATATCGCAATCGTGGAACCTGCGGATCTCGATGCAGGAGCGGTGCAACCTGCGACGTACAGCGACAGTGATGATACAAAAGGCAGTGCGGGCTTCCAAGATCCCAATAACCGAGGTAAACGATTTACCTTAAGTCTCGTTGACAACAGTGGAAAAACTATTGCACAGACTGAGGTTACAGTTAGGGCCTGAGATACCAAAAGGCATTCCGAAGAAGATGCCATTAAACAAGCCGTTTGGGGGCGGCGTTCACCGGTTCGATATAACCGGTGCTAACCCCTTTTTAAACTCACTTTTACCCATCCTCACAATAACACCCACATTATTCCCGATGACCACCCCAACCAGAGTGGCAGCACCATCAGCGCAAGGCCGCCCGCATGGCGCACCCTCTTCCCGGCATACCAGCAGGCTGGCATAACGACCAGAAGAACCGTCGCCTTCACGATGATGTGAAGGAGGGGCGAGGCGACGACGCTGGCCATCACCGGGCTCAATCCGGCCCCCCAAGACTCAGGATGGCCGCGACCGAGATGACGTCGACGAGGAGGAGCATCCCGGGGAGAAGACCCTCTGGGCAGGGAGAGGTGCACCCCACCCCTCAGCCGCAGGATGCCGCAGTGCGACCTTCCAAACTAAGACTGGGCGCTGAAGTCCGCCATTGCTCAGGCAGAAGCAATGGCGATGGCAGGAAGCAAATCGGTAATTAAAAACTTTTAAAAATGAAGAAATAGTATTAACTATCACGAGAATAGTAAAATTATGACTCTGAGAACGCTTCACTACACACTTCCGTTCACCGCCATCGTTGGGCAGCAGCAGATGAAACTTGCTCTCGTGCTCAACGCGATCAATCCCCGGATCGGCGGCGTCCTGATCCGGGGGGAGAAGGGGACAGCCAAGTCCACTGCAGTCCGTGCACTTGCCGATGTCCTCCCTGAGATTTCAGTCATGCAGGGCTGCCCTTTCTCATGCGATCCCGGTGATCCGGACAGTTACTGCCCGATCTGTTCTGGAATGGCAAATAACGGCGATCAGATCACCCAAACAACCCGGTCGGTCCGGGTCGTCACCCTGCCGCTTGGTGCAACGGAAGATCGGGTTGTCGGAACGCTCGACCTCAAACGTGCCATCAAGGAGGGGATCGCAGCACTCGATCCCGGCATCCTTGCCGCAGCACATCGTGGCATCCTCTATATCGACGAGGTAAACCTCCTTGATGATCATATCGTTGATATTCTCCTTGACGCAGCGGCAATGGGAGTGAATACTGTTGAGCGGGAGGGGGTATCAGTCTCGCATCCATCCAGGTTCATTCTCGTTGGGACGATGAACCCGGAAGAGGGTGAACTCAGGCCACAACTCCTCGACCGGTTCGGCCTCATGGTGACGGTGGAAGGGATCGGCGATCCCGAAGAGAGGATGCTCGTCATCGAAGCCGCCGAAGCATGGGACAGAGATCCCGAAGCCTTGCGCCTGGAACACGAGGAGAAACTCAAATCTCTCAGGACATCAATCCTTGCCGCACGTGATATCCTTCCCGGGGTCCAGATCGAAAAAGACCTCGTCAAACAGATAATCAACGCATGCCTCAACCTCGGCATCACCACCCACCGTGCCGAGATCACCGTTGTGCGGGCTGCAAAGACGATCGCGGCATTCCAGGGGAGAACGTCCGTCACCCCGGCAGATGTCCGCGAGGCTATCGCACTTGCCCTCCCGCACCGGATGCGAAAGCGTCCCTTTGAGGAGCCCGAGATCGATCCGGGTGTCCTCGATGATCTCATCCCGGACCGTGACGACCTGGATTCCCCTGATGATGAGACAGAGTCCCCGCCGCAGGAGCAGGGTGAAAGCGATGAGCCCCATTCGCCCCCGCCATCCGGTCAGGGGAAAAAAGAGGCTCATGGTATCGGCTCCCCGGTCGATACGGCACCGATCCAGGATGATATACACCCCGACCGCACTCTCAGAAAGACTGCGCGGGGCCGCCGTATCCCGACCCCGACTGAGGACCCCCGGGGGCGAAAGACGAGTACTGCTCCGACGGCCGAGTGGCGGGGCCTCTCGCTCGATGCCACCATCAGGGCGGCGGCACCTCACCAGCGTGACCGCGAGAAGGATGGGAATGCCATCTCGATCCTCCCCGAAGATCTCCGACGGGCCCGAAGGAACGGAAAAGCGGAGGTCGCCTGCGTCTTCGTCGTCGATGCCAGTGGCTCGATGGGTGCTGAGAAGAGGATGGAAAGCGCGAAAGGAGCCGTCCTCTCTCTTCTTGAGGACGCATACAAAAACAGGGACAGGATAGGGCTTGTTGCATTCCGGGGAGACAATGCCGATGTTCTCCTTCCCCTCTCCAGGAGTGTCGAACTCGCTTATCAGCGCCTCTCGGATATCCCTACGGGCGGGAGGACGCCGCTTGCCCTTGGGCTTGAGAAGGGGCGGCAGATGCTTGAACGTGAGCGTAAAAAACGCCGCGATATTCTTCCAATGATGATGCTCATCTCAGATGGCAGGGCAAATACCGGGATGGGGGGAGAGATCCGCCAGGAGATTCGCAGTATATCCGCAGTGATTGCAGAGGCCGGGATCCGAACCGTCGTCATCGATACCGAGACGGTATCTTCCCGCCAGCCCCTCTCTCTTGGCTACTGCCGGGAGATTGCTGATATCAGCGGTGGCAGTTATTATCCGATCGCAGAGCTCTCTGCGGGAGCCGTAGAAGAGATCGCACGGCGGGAGGGTGGACTCTTTGTAGGTTCATGAAGGATGTCAGCACCCGTTCTTCCCAACCCGGGGCCACGAGGAGCTGGACCCTGAAGAGCGACTCCCGAGGATCACCGGAGGTGGGTGGATGCGGGAGACGTGGCAGGCCAGCGGGGATGGCTGAAAGTTCATGCCATGATCGACGTCGAAACCAATCAGGTCCCTGTTCTGGAGGTCACCGACGAATCCGTGCAGGACGACCGGATGTTCGTCCCGCTCCTTGACCTGACCCGGCAGGTGGGAAAAACTTCATACACAACAACAGATGCTCATCATGGCACAACGCACCTATCCGGGACACATCCTCACCGGGAACACTGCGACTACGAAGCGGAAAGTAAAGGACGAGGTCGTCAGGCAGCTCACGCGGGAACGGGGGCCTGACCAGGACGCAGAGTCATGGCTTCTCATGTTCCAGGGAGAGTACCAACCCGAGTACTGGATCGTCCTTCTTGTAAAGAAAAACGCCACACTGAAGGCGATAGATAAGGCACTCAGGGATATCTGGCTCGAATGCTGCAGTCACCTCCCTGCTTTCACCATATGCGGTGAGGATTACCAGTCCAGCCCCGACATGGACTTCGGGGGGAAGGGTATGAACGCCAGCTTGGGAAACCTCTTCTCGGTTGGCCTGACGGGTGAGTATATCTATGACTATGGCGACTCCACATACCTCACCTTCAAGGTGCTTGATCTCGTCCCGTTCAGCCCGAAAGGCAGAAAGAGTGTCGAACTCGTCGCCCGGAACGATCCTCCCGACATCCGCTGTTCCGTCTACGGAGAACCGGCAACCGAGATCTGCCTCGAATGCCTCTACGAAGATTCAGAAACCCCCTTCTTCTGTGACGACTGTTTTGAGAAACACGAGTGCGACGAGGAGATGTCGCTCCCCGTCGTCAACTCACCAAGGATGGGCCAGTGCGCGTACACCGGGTAACTGCACCAGACAAACCTGCCGCACAACACCGGAAGAGATAGGGTGGGAAGGTGTGACAAGAGGCTGTATCGGGGATTGCGGTTCAACCCGCCATCTTATCCGTTTGAGATGTACCTACCACGGCATGCGCCCCCGTTACCAGGGGGTGTGAAGCCCGCGGGACAACGAGGAGAAGAGCAGAACCCTGAACTGCTCCATCCGCCAGGTAAACGACGCGCGAAAAAATAACACATACTCAGAAGAGAATATGAAGGGTGGAGGCCCTGGCCTTAACCTGACGCCGATGGTCACGTATTATATAACGTGAAATTCCAAACGTTCATGGGACCTTATGTCGTGTGAACTCACTGAAGAATCTCTCTTTATTCTCAATCTCCTCTATAAAAGAAGGAGTGTAAACAGAGATAAGGGGTACCATTCAGAACTCTTGCGTAAGTTATACGGCAATAAATTTCCCGGCAGAGGGCATCTCCCTTTTAATGAAACCATAAAAATACTGCTAAACGAAGGATATATTACAAAAATCCGGAAAAAGAAAGAGAAATACTACATTTCAGACATGAATAGAGCGATTCGGACACTGGTGAGTCATGGCTACATCACTCTTGACGGCCTGTAGCAGTGACCGCAGGAACAAAGCAAAGTATTTTTACCAATAGTGATAAAAAAAGTTATCACCACAGAGTATGTATGCATTGTCACCACTGTAGAGCAAGTGAGTCAACTACCCCGTACTCCAGGGCGGGGCTTGCACCGGGAACCTCATGGAAACTACAACGATGCAATGTAATTCGCCCGAAGGTTGCCCGAACGGGCCTTATTCGTGCAGGCCGGTTGACGCGGCCACTACCGATTATCCGTGGACCCACGGAATCACCGGCTACCTGCTCCTCACCCGACAGCGCACATCATCCGCGAGCAGCAGTATGTGTCAAAACTCCCGTTCGGGAGTCGGCGTCAATGCGCTGACAACGAAGGCATTGCTATCAGAACACAAAAATAGTACGGAGGGGCAGTTTCTCCCCGGCCAGAACGCCGGGGTCTCCTTGCCCGATTAAGATGAAACGATCAATAACGATCTAAAGGTGTGATAGGTATGGTTCGTCCCTTTGAAGGAGTGTTTGGGAACACCTGTGAGTTACGACTTCTTGAATTTCTGTTGCCGCTTGACGGCATGAAGTTCAACATCACCGAACTCTCGGAAGAAGCAGGCGTAAGCCGGGTCACGGTTGGCAGGGTGGTCAAGAAGTTTGTCGAATGGGGAATCCTCACCGCCACCAATGACCCGATCCCCCGGTACTCCATTAATCCGGCGTCTCCGATCGTCCGGTCGATCGATACCATGAACAACGCGTTGATCGGTCGGATGCTGGGTGACGAGAGGGTCCAGGAAATTCGGGACTATCTCAGGGAGCATGCGCCCGCGGCCGATCCCGGGGAGAGGGGGACATCAACCGAAGAGGACTGGAAGATCTCGCCGAAAGGACCGATAGAGCCAGGGGACCGTGGATGGGGTGCCGGTGACGGGAGGGACACAAACCCTGGAGCCAGGGACTCGCCCCAGAACCCAAACCCCGTGCTGGAAGACAGCCCGGGTTGAGGCAAAGCCCGGGAATGGCCACCCCAAGGGTAATCGGGCACTGCTCGACAGAGGTACCGGTGTGGCGATGTGATTCCCTGATCCTCCTCGTGCTCTTTGTCACCTTACATTTAGATATCTTCAGGGACTCCCCGTCTCTCTTCGCGTGCTTCCGCATGAGACCAGAGTGCCCACCCCAACATGCGGCAAAAGGTTCTAAAATAAGGTGACACGATGCACTATTCCTGGGTACCTGCAACGCCCCTTCGCACCCTCCCGCGTGACGCAACAATCGCATATCGGGTGCACTGATCCAATAGGGAAAGGCCGGCCCGGGTAACCCATGCGAGCACACGGCGGCAGAAGACCTGTACAGGCACCGGCGGGCAGAATGACTCCATCCCCTCAAAACAGAACCATCACCAGCGCAACCGTGACCACCTTCGCGGCCATGCTCGCCGCGTACGTGACCAGCGCCACCCTGACGCCGAACCGGCCGAAGAGGGAGAGGTAGAGCGGCACCGAGTACTTGATGTAGATCAGGGTGATGACCACCATGCTCCCGAGGACGAGTGTAACGAGCGCAGTCCCGGTCGTGAGGACGCCGCCGGAGAGGAGAGAGGCAACGATTGCGTAGCCTGCCGAGAAGTGGACGAACTGCGCCACGAGCGCCGCGGCACTCTCGCCCGGGAGACCGACAGCCCTGAGGACCGGATCGAACACGGCGGCGACCAGGTCCATGACCCCGGTTGCGGAGAGGAGGGAGAAGATGATCAGCGCGGCCAGGGTGACGGGGACGACCCGCCGGAGCGTCGGGGCCGCCTTCCTGCACCCGGCGATGACAACCTTCCGGTTGAGCGCAAGGGCGGCCGCGGGGGCGGCAGGGACCGGGACCGGCGCGCGCCCAGGCTCTGCGAGGAACCGGCGGCTGTAGAGGAGGGCAAAGAGCGCCTGGATGCCGCTTGAGAAGAGGTTCAACCCGGTGTAGATCCCCCCGATGACGGGGCCGAGGAGGACAAGAGCCGCGGGGAGCTGGACGCGGAAGAGCGATTCCCCGAGGACCACCGGGAAGGCACCCATGATGAGGACCGGGATCACCTCCTGCTCCGTCACCTTCCCGTCATGGTAGTAGCCGGCGAGCATCGACTTGCCCGCCGTGGCATTGACCCCCATCGCGATGATCGAGAGGATGCACGTGTCGGAGAGGCCGGAGACCCTGCAGAGGGGGCCGGTGAACGCCGAGAGCCGGGAAAAGATCCCGGTCTCGGCGAGGATGTTTGCGACGACGATGCCTATGGTTACCAGTAGGACGGCGTTTACCGCGTAGGAGATCACCGACACAGCTCTACCTCCGACTTATCCTAGTGCTTTTTGTCATCTAAAACCCAAAAATCCGACGTCATCTTCGCGCTCTCCCGCGTAAGTTTTCAGTACAGGGAGTGATCGAGCCGCACGCAGAAGTTCGCGAAGGGGCGTTGCAGGTACCCGAACAGATCTTCGCGAACTTCCGCACCCTTCTGCGTGCGGCTGGCGTTCACCCTCACGCACCTGCACCATACGGTGAACCGGTCCCCCGTTCATTATTTCAGGACGCAATCATCTCAATGTGGGAGGTAGGTCACCTTGCCCCGACGGGTATTTTTTGTGCTTCCGGATGCACCCGCACCAGTATTACAATCCACCATAATTTATATAATAAGTATTACTATACATAACCAACCACCAGACGCATGAGAATGCACCCGTTTTGCCCAGGATCGCACCGGTGCAGCGGACGTGAGGATCAGATGGCCACGAGCGCCGCACCGGTGAAGATCGCGTTCGGGCACGGCCTGCATGGAAACACCAATTGGTTAACCTTATAGGTAAATCAATGAAAATGCATAGACGGGAGGATTGAAAGTGTTGCGGCGCCGGGAGCAGGACACGACAGACGGAGCAGGCGAAGCTACCCTGACTACAGGGCTCAGGATACCTGGGGGTATCAGAGCGCTTGCTGCGCGCTTCAGGCACCGGGATCAGGACTCGATAGAAGAAGACGGAGCGGCCCGGACAACAGGACTCAGGATACCGGAGAGTTTCAGAACACTGACCGCACGCTTCAGAAAACAGGACACGCCGGCGGCCGAAACCCACTCCGAAACCCCGCCTCTCCCTGCTGCCGTCGGCAACGGCGTGATGGCATCCTATTGGCTGAACCCCGGATTCACGTACACCATCATCACGAGAGATGAAACTTCAAATCTCAGGTACAGGGTGGTCGAACCGGAACTGAACCCCTCCGAGTATATCATCCTCGACGAGGCCCACGAGTACATACGTGACGTCGTCCTCTTCGACTCGCCCAGGGAAAAGGATGAGATCAACCTCGCCTACGATGAAACGGTGTCGATCATACGGCGGTTCTCGCCGAAACTGGCCGTCGACCGGGTCGACGTCCTCTACTACTACCTGAGGCGCAGTTTCCAGGGTTACGGCAGGATCGACCCCCTGATGTATGACGACCATATCGAGGACATCAGCTGCAACGGCGTCGGCATCCCGGTCTACATCTATCACCGGCGCTACGGGAGCATGCCGACGAACATCATCTTTGCGGGCGACGAACTGAACCGTTTCGTCCTCAAGGTCGCCCAGAAGGCAGACCGGCAGATATCGCTCACGACGCCGCTCGTTGACGCAGCGCTCCCCGACGGCTCCCGTGTCCAGCTGACGTTCTCCGATATCGTCTCCACGAAAGGGAGCTCGTTCACGGTCCGGAAGTTCAGGAAAGACCCGATGACGCCGGTCTCGCTCATCGAGTACGGGACCTACAGCCCCGAGGTGCTCGCGTGCATCTGGCTCGCCGTCGAGAATCGCAGGAGCATGATCGTCGTCGGCGGGACGGCGAGCGGCAAGACCTCGACGATGAACGCGATCTCGTTCTTCATACCCTACCACTCAAAGATCGTCTCCATAGAAGATACCCGTGAGATCCAGATCCCGCACGAGAACTGGCTGCCGACGCAGACCCGCGATATCAACGTCAGGGGTTCGAAGGGGGACGTCGATATGTTCGCCCTCCTCAAAGCGGCGCTCCGCCAGCGCCCCGAGTACATCATCGTCGGGGAGGTCCGCGGCCGCGAGGCGCAGACCCTCTTCCAGGCGATGAACACCGGGCACACAACGTTCTCGACCCTCCATGCCGGCAGCATCGACGAGGCGATCAACCGCCTGGTAAGCGACCCGATCAACGTGCCGGTCGCGATGCTCGGGGCGCTGAACCTGATGGTCATCCAGTCCCTCCACTACACGGAGAAGGGGGCCGTCAGGCGGTGCGACTCGCTCCACGAACTCAGGGTCGAGCGGGGGCGGGAGGTTGTCCACGAGTGCCTCTACCGCTGGGACCCCAAAACCGACCGGTTCTGCCGTGAAAGTGAACGGTCGGGGCTCTTTGACGAGATCGCCAGGGTGCATGGCTGGTCAGGTGCCGAACTGGAGGCGGAGATCGCGCGGCGCGCGAGGTTCCTGGAGCGGCTGCACGCGGGGGGGCATACGGACGTGGACGACCTGATCCGCCACATGTCCGCATTCAGGGGTGACGTGGATGTCGACCTTGACTGACCCCCTCCTCCCGGTGAGCGGCCCGCTCCGGACAGCGTTGCGGATGGCGCACATCCCGATCCCATACAGCGCCTACATGCGCCAGATCGCCCTTGCCACCGCCGTAGCGGCGGCCGCGTACCTCGCGGGCATCGCCTACCTCACTCACGCCGGCTACAGGATCCTTCTCTTCTCGGTTGTCCCGGACGCCATCACGAAGATCCTCCTCTTCCTCATACTGATAGCCGGGGTTTCAGGCGCGCTTTACAGTTACCCCTTCCTCGTTGCACAGGGGAGGAAGACGAAGATCGACCTCGACCTTCCCTACGCGATAACCTATATGCAGGCCCTCTCCACTACCATGACCGTCTACGAGGTCATCAGGAAGGTCTATGAAGAGATGGATCTCTTCGGGGAGGTCTCAAAAGAGTTCGGTATGATCGTGCGCGACGTGGAACTCTTCGGGGAAGACCTCCATACAGCGATGAAGAACCTCCAGCGTGTCACCCCCTCGCCGAACCTCGCTGACTTCTTCAACGACCTTGCCCTCCTCTCCGACAGCGGGGGAGACATCACCGCGTTCCTCGCTGCGCGTTCCGGGTTCTTCAGGGAGGTTGCAGAGCGTGAGCAGGAGATGGCGCTCCAGACCATCGAGATCATGGCCGAGGTCTACGTCACGGCGTTCGTCGCCGGCCCGATCGTCATCATGATCATGATCCTCTCCCAGAACCTTGCCGGGCAGGGCGACCTCGCAAGTTGGATGCCGCTGATCACCCTCGGCATCCCTGCCGGGGCGTTGCTGATGATTGGGATCCTGCATATCCTCCTCCCCACGGAAAACCTCGATATCAGCCGGCGGGAAGACTGGGATCGCGAGCGCCCCGACGTCTCGCAACCTACGGGAGAGGTCGATCCAGACCTGCTCCAGACCGTGAAGCGCCGGAACCGCGCCTTCAGCATGCTAAAGGTGCTGAAACAGCCGTTCCGTCATTATATATCAAACTACGACTGGAGTCTTATCCTCTCGATGCTCTTCGGGGGCGTCGCCACCGCACTCTTCATGCTCGGTCACTTTGATGAGTGGTTCCCTACGTTCACCACAGAAGTCAGCATCTGCATCATCATCTGCGTCTCCCTCTTCCCGGTGATGATCGCCTACGAGGGGAGGCGGTGGTACGTCAACAGCGTCGAGCACCAGATGCCTGAGTTCCTGCGGGAGCTCGCCGACATGAAGGATATCGGTATGACGCTCCAGTCGGCGATACACCGGATCGCGAACACAAAACTCGGGCTCCTGAGCTCGGAACTGCAGATCACCTCGGAGGAGATCCGGCGGGGCGTCAGCATCACCAACGCCCTCGTCAGGATGGAAGAGCGGATAGGGCTTGTCTCAGTAAAACGCGCGATATCGCTCGTGGTGAAGGCGAGCGAGATCACTGATCACCTCAGGGAGACCCTCATGGTCGCCATAAGCGATTTTGAGCACTACCTCAAGATGAAGAGGGAGCGGTTTAACTCTGCCTTCACCTACATCGCCGTCGTATACCTCTCGTTCGGTGTCTACCTCTACACTGCCCTTGAACTCAACACCAGGTTCATATCGAGTTTCACGAAGTTCGACGTCGCCATGGATGTCGCCGGGAACGTGACCGATATGTTCCATGTCGCTATCGTCCTCGGGGCCTTCTCAGGGATCATGGCCGGCCAGCTCAGCGCAAACAGCATCATGTCCGGGTTCAAACACAGCATCGTCTTCCTCATCGCGACGGTCGTGGTCTTTATCGTGCTCATCGGGGGTGCTCTATGAACAATGAAGCAGTATCCGGGGTCGTCGGGGAGATGCTCATGATCTCACTTGTCCTCCTCCTCGTCGCCATCTTTGCCGTATCGCTCAACAACTGCCTCCCCACCGAACGGGCGCCGACTGTCACCGTCATGATGACCAACACGACTGAGAACATAACGCTCTACCATAAGGGCGGCGACTGGGTGCAGGCGAGCGACCTCGAGGTCATCGTCTCGAACTTCACGAGCGAGGACAAACGGGTCTGCAAGTACCGCAGCCCTCCGGGTGACCTGTTCAATGACGAAGAACACTTCAACCTCTCGCCCAAAAAACAGGTCTTCGACATAGGGAGCAGTATCACCGTGAAGTACGATGTCACCGGCGGCGAGAAAGTGTCCCTCGTCACACCGCGCGCGGTCCTCTTCACCGGGGAGGTGGAGTGAATGGACGAACGCGCCGTCGCCCCGGTCGTCGCGGCGATGCTCCTCCTCGCCGCCCTGGTGATGTTCCTCTCCGTCTACAACGCCGTCGTCGTCCCTTCGTTCAAGGAGCAGGCCGAGGTGGAGCACCTGTATGCGGTCGAGGAGTCGTTCCTCGCCTTCGGGTCGGATATGACCACCGCCGCGGCGCTCAAACAGGACCTGCACCTCTCAAAACGCATCCCCCTCGGCGGGGGCGATACGATCTTCGACCCGGTCAGGTCGGGGGGGTCGCTCCGGGTCTCTGAGGACCCGGGGGGGCCGCTTGCCAGCGTGACCGTGGGCGGGACGACCTACTACTGTAACCTGACGAACTTCTCCTACACCCCGATCAGCAATTTCTGGCGCGACCAGGGGTACATCTGGCAGTACGGCTATACCAACGTCACCGGGGCAGGAGGGCTCCAGACGCCGCTTGATTACGCGGATATGGACAAGGTCCGCGAGGCTGCGGAGAGATCAGGATTTGCTGGGTCGCTCATCGAGATCGAGCACGATGGGCGGTATGATAATAATGACAACTACAACTGCACCGATGTCAGGATATGGGTCGTGACGTTCGAGCCCGATAAGAAACACTACTTCGCGAGCGGGAACGGCGTCGGGATGCTTGTCCTGGACGCGGCGGTGGAGGATATACGAATCACTCCGTACCCTAACACCATAGAGATCGCAGTCAACACGGGCCTCCCGGTCCCGCTGAACACATCGTTGTGGGCGAAGTGCAACGAGACGTTCCATGCGATGAATGAAACCTACGCGAACGTCGAGAACTGTACGTTCTCCCCCAAAGAAGACCCGGTGACGCTCACCTTCACCGACAGCGAACACGTGCCCGAGCGCGTAACCCTCCGCCTGATCAAGGTCACCGTCTCAGCCCGGTAACGTCATATCGGGCCGGGATCGCCGGAGGTTCTGCGTGGAGTTAGTGCCTGATGTCATCGTAAATTTCGAGATCTCCTGCCCTCTTCGCGTCCTCCCGCGTGAGACGTCGGCACGCTCTATTACCGCACCGCCTCGCGCGTTGAACGCGAAGCCTTGACGCCCGTGTACCTCCTCCCAATCGGAACCCTTCGCGCACTTCTGCGTGGAGCCGGCGTGCCTGTCCCAACATGCGACAGAAGTTTCTAACATACAGTCCAAACACTCGCGGTGATCAGGAAGCGTCGGAGATGAACCTGAAAGGCTGGATCGAACTCGACGGAGTGCGACTCTCCCCCGCCGACGTGGAGCGGATGCTCAAAGCGGGGCCTGAGCCCCTCAAGAGATGCGGCGGCGAGTTCCTGCTCACCTGGGACGACTGCACCGCCCGCGACGCCTTCGGGATCATGCCCGGCCCGGTCCCCCCGGGGGCCGTCTGCTGCGGCGGGCGGTCAGTAGCCCGGA
>Ga0265294_10006403_pt1 | contig 14134 bp, 15 predicted proteins | sample MunlanPumphouse3_FD_192504 | JGI IMG/M metagenome (GOLD analysis project Ga0265294, IMG submission 192504) | Groundwater microbial communities from a municipal landfill in Southern Ontario, Canada - Pumphouse #3 | ecosystem: Environmental > Aquatic > Deep subsurface > Groundwater | place... | reverse complement strand
CCATTGAAGAAAGGCTTGAGGAGTTCTTAATAGACAGCGAGGAAAGGAAAGCAGTGGTTGATACAATTATCACTATACCTGGATTTTCAGAACGTTCAGCAATGCTTTTACTATCAGAAGTCGGCTTGGATGAACACGGCCATAATACCGCATGCGGAATCTATTTTATTCGCCTGCAAGGGGCTAAAGGCAAGGGAATGATCCGCAAGATCGTTAAAATGTAAAGCAAAACCTATCCCAAGCCGCAAAACCAATCGGGATAGGCATAAAAAAGCTTCCAACTGCTGGACTTCCCTACCCTTTTTGAGTTGAGTAGGTTTATGACAAGAGCTTTCGCTGCCGCTTACCTTGCCATACCGAATCTATTCCAGCATAAAGGGATATTCATATTTGGTGGCCGGCACGAAGTTTTCTTTGATCGAGCGGGCGGACATCCATCTTTGCAGATTCAGGGAAGAGCCGGCTTTGTCGTTTGTCCCTGAGGCTCTTCCTCCGCCAAAGGGTTGCTGCCCCACCACCGCTCCGGTAGGTTTATCGTTGATATAGAAATTACCGGCAGCGTGGTACAAGATGGTATTTGCCATGCAGATTGCGGTTCTGTCCTGAGCAAAGATAGCGCCGGTCAAGGCATAAGGCGAGGTCTCATCACAGAGCCGAAGGGTCTGTTCAAAGTCTTTATCTTGATACACATAGACCGTGAGCACAGGGCCAAAGATCTCTTCCTGCATGGTTTTGAACTTCGGATTTGTGGTTTTGATGAGGGTGGGCTGGATGAAGTAGCCTTCTGAATCGTCACAGTTTCCGCCCCAGAGGATTTCGGCTTCGGTGGAGGCGCGGGCATAGTCTATGTAACCTTTGATTCTGTCAAAGCTGTTTTGATCGATCACGGCGTTCATAAAGTTTGAGAAGTCTTGCACCCTGCCCATTTTCACAGTTTCCAGCATGGCTATGGCTCGTTCAAGCCAGGCATCATAGAGGGATGCGGGGATGTACATACGGGAGGCTGCGCTGCATTTCTGGCCTTGATATTCGAAGGCGCCTCTGATGCTGGCCACAGCCAGGGCATCAAGATCTGCCGAAGCATGGGCAAAGATGAAGTCTTTACCGCCGGTTTCGCCCACGATGCGGGGGTAGGATTTGTAAAGCCCGATATTGTTTGCCGTGCGTTTCCAGATCTGATCGAAGACCTTGGTGCTGCCGGTGAAATGCACCCCGGCCAGATGCGGGGAATCCATCACGAGATTTCCCATCTGCGAGCCTTTGCCGGGGATGAAATTGATGACCCCATCCGGCAGACCGGCTTCATGCAGGATTTTCATGATGAGATAGCCGCTATAGACCGCGGTGCCGGAGGGTTTCCACAGCACCGTATTGCCCATCAGCGCCGGAGCGGTGGGCAAATTTCCGGCGATTGAGGTGAAATTGAAGGGAGTGATGGCAAAGATGAAGCCTTCCAAAGCTCGGTACTCTGTGAAGTTCCATTCGCCGCGGGGAGAGATCAAGGGCTGTAGATCATAGATTTTCTGGGCAAAAAACGCGTTGAATCTCCAAAAATCGACCAATTCGCAGACCGCATCGATTTCGGACTGAAATGGATTTTTGCTCTGACCCAACATGGTGGCCGCATTCATCATATAACGGTATTTAGTGGCCAATAAATCCGCTGCTTTCAGGAAAATAGCCGAACGGTGATAAAAAGGCATTTGTTCCCAATCTCGTGAGGCGGATACAGCTGCCTTGATAGCATCCTGAATATCCCCTTCTCCAGCTTTGTGATACTTCGCCAGGATGTGGCCGTGAGCATGGGGCTCAATGCAATTTCCCGTATCCTGGCTAAAGACTTCCTTCCCGCCGATGATGGCAGGAATCTCAAAGAAATCGTTGCCCAGGTCTGCCAGAGCCTTCTGCAATAGCTCTCGCTCTGGGGTGCCGGGGGCATAAGATAGAATAGCTTCATTTTTTGGAACTGGAACTTCGAAAAACATGGTTTCTCCTTTTTGGGTTTATGTGGTTGAGAGGGTTTAGAAGACTCAGGGGGAGAGCTTTCGCTGCCTTTTTACTTGAGCGCTGCTCTCTCTGAGATACAGGGGTTCAAGTTCGCTAAGCGCATCTGCTGCATAGCTGGCAGAGGGCAAAAGCTCGGCCAGGCTGAAGAGTCCCTCGGCTCTGGGTATGCGGAAAAAATCGGGGGCATATTCCGCTGCAATACCCTTATCCTCCAGAGTCTTTCTGATCAGCTGCGTGCCGCTGCCGGTGATGATAGCGCCGGTGATATCCCAAGTAAGGATATCTTTGGGAGACATTACTCTGGGCGCCCGGATGATGCTGAGATCGGGATGGTAAAGGGCGGCATAAATCTCTTTCATGCGGGCATCGATCACGCTGAGTATACTTTTGCCGCTGATGGTGCAGGGCAGCGCTGAAAGCTGCAGAGAGTTATAAGCTTGCACCGGGATGCCCAGGCCGTAAGCAATGCCTTTCACCGTGGCCAGGCCTATCCTGAGCCCGGTAAAAGAGCCGGGGCCAATGCAGACCAAGAGCTCTGATAGCTCCCGGGGACTTTTGCCGCAGAGCCTGATGGCGCTGTCTATGACCGGCATCAGGGTCTCGCTATGAGTTACTCTGATATCAAAATATGCGCTATAGAGCAGCTGGCCGGCATCGGACAGAGCGATAGAGCCGGAGCTTTGGGAAGTGTCAAGTGCGAGCTTCAATTGCCCTGACTGATAAAATCGTCGTAAAGCTGCTCAAAATGCAGCTTGTGTTTAGCCTCATCGGAAGCCAGACGTTTGAAGAGCGTAGAAATCTCAGAATCAGGGAATTTCTGGCTCATTTGGGTATAGAGCTTAAAGGAATTCTCTTCTCGCTTCATAGCTTTGATCAGGATGCTTTGATAGGTCAGCTCCTCTTCAGACAGCTCTTTGCTAAGGTATTCGCTGATCTTCAGATTTGAAACGCTCTGGATATCTTGCTCTTTTACGCCTTTTTTGCGGATACTTTCGATCACCGCGATATGTCCCAATTCCATCTGCTCCATTTCTTTGAGCATCTGCTTCTGGTCGGCAAATTTGCTCTGCTGCTGCAGTTCACGATAAAATGCAACCGCTTCCTTTTCACGTTCTATGGCGAAATCCAGGATTTCATTGAATTCGGTAGTAGTCATAGTTCCTCAAGACATCAGTGGTTTTGGTTGATAACAAAGTAGCCGGAAAGCTTACTCTCCGGCTACTTAGACTTTAGTTTAATCGAGTGGTTCAAACATGTCTTTTCCGACTCCGCATTCGGGGCAGACAAAATCTTCAGGAAGTTTTTCAAACGGGATGTTATCGTTTTCAGCGGGATCATAGATCCAGCCACATGCGATGCATTGATATTTCTTCATTGGATTCCTCCAGGCTTTATTTAGTAGTTTTCTTTATGTACTTCAAAGTAGTCTTTCGGATGATCGCAGCTGGGGCAAATCTTGGGCGGGGTTTCGCCTTCATGGATGTATCCACAATTTATGCACTTCCAGAAGACCTTCTCATCTTTCTTGAAGACTGTCATGTTTTTGACGTTATCATAGAGTTTGCGGAAGCGTTTCTCGTGTTCTTTTTCCACGCGGGCGATCATTCTCCAGGCGACGGCAATTTCTTTGTAGCCCTCTTCCTCGGCGATATCGGCAAACGTTGGATACAGCTCTGTCCACTCTTCCTTTTCTCCATTAGCGGCAAATTCCAGATTCTTCAGCGTGGCATCGCCGGTCTCGCTCCAGCCCACAGGGTAGGAAGCCATGATGTTGATGTCATCTCCTTCCATGCCATTTTTGAGTAAATGGCGGAAAAAGACCTTGGCGTGTTCTTTCTCGTTTAATGCGGTCTCCGTAAATATCTCGGAAATCTGCACAAAGCCTTCTTTTTTAGCGGTTTTGGCAGAGTATTCATAGCGCATTCTGGCCTGGCATTCGCCGGCAAAGGATTTCAGCAGGTTTTCAGCAGTTTTGGTTTCTTTAAATGACATTTATTTCTCCTATTAACTGGTTTTTAAGCTTTCCACAAGCCATGGAGATTGCAGTATTCACGTACTGATTCCACTTCAGATTTCTTGACTGGAAATTCCGCTACAGGAGCTTCTCCTGGCTTTAGTTCATGACGATATACTTTCTTTTTTGTAAGTACTTCGATAAATGCGACGTAGTGCTTTTCTTCCATAGGGTGTGGGATCGAGCCAACTTCGACCTTGATCGAATTGCCCAAATCTGTTACGATCGGCACATGTTTTTCCTTGGTTGCATCTACTGTATTTTCGGTCAAAAGCTGCATCGGCTCACCGCAGCAAACTAATTCACCTTCGCCACCAAATACGGCTTCTACTACGTTTCCGCAAATGGCGCAATGCCATACTTGTCGTATTGTTATCACTTTATTCCTCCCTTACTTTCTTCTTAATACAAGTTTAAGAAATGGGTGATCTTTTGTCAACAGGAAATTTCTGTTTTGCCCGGCCAAGCTGGCTGAAACTAAGCAAAACACAAATCAGTTTTCGTTACTTTATCCTCTTACTGATCAGATAAAGGAACGCGATAATAAAGAATATAAAGCAATATAAGTATCTGACCACACTTTTATCTTGATTCTGGCTTTGACTTGGCAGAAGCTGGCACACAGTCCTTAGTTTCACCTTTGGCCATAAATTTGATTTTAACCCGGTTTTAACTCGAGTTGACTCGAGATTTCGAGTAAGCTCGAGTTCAAACTAAGTTAGCTGCGAGGTCAAAGCAAAGCTGCGATGCCTGGCTGGGTTATGCTTTTGAGCTTGATCTTGAAAGGTCCAAAGCAGTTTTCTTGTAGAAAAAGCAGTAGCATCACTTTTATTCATTAGTAGATTTGATCTGTCTCGCTTGTCCGGTGATTTTCTTACTGCAGAATACCCCTGGCCCAAGCCAGGCTATGTTCCAAAAATATCTGGCGCAAAGCTTGAAAAGATGCAGGCTCCAGCACTCCGCTGTGCTCATCCATGAAGATTTTCTTAAATTCCACGGCCACGCAGATCACTTTACCGCCGTAGTGTTCATTCAAAAAGCGGGGAAGACGGCCCCCGGGAAATTTTACATCGCAGCGTACATCCAAGCTGCGGTCAAACAAGCTCTGTCCGTCCAGACGGTGGCGAAGATTTTCTACCAGAGGATAGTATTCTTCAGACAAATTGCTGCGTCCCAGAATGATATCAGGATTCTTCTCTTGCGGATCAGGCGGTGCATCCGGGCCGCCGCGGCGGTGATTGTAGCTATGGATATCCAGCGCTACTATCATGGGATGCAGAGTAAGCATCCGGTCTATCTGATACTGCAGGGTGGCGTACCAATATGCATAGCTTTGCTTCAGGCCGGTCAGGATCGGTTTTGGCAGCTCGCCGTTTCGCACCTTCAGACCCCAGGCATCTTCGGGCTTTTGATACACTGCTTTGTCCGGAAGGCGGTTCAGGTCTATAGCGAACCGGCTGGTCTCCAGGATGATGTGGTTTGCATAGCTTTGTGCAATGCTGCCGGTGTGCGGGTCTTCTTCACGAAAGCGGTCTTCCGCAGAAATTTCTGTAAAAGGCAGCAGCGCCTCTGGCAGACGATGTCCATTGTGAATAGCCAGAGCCAGCAACGGACTGGCGGAATCCGTGAAATGGAATTTGCTGAATATCATGGCTCTATCGGATAAGTCTCCGTGACCTCCATCAGCTTTTTCAATATAGACAGATATCTTTCCGCATCTGCCAGCTCAAGGCTGCTTTGTTTCAGCCAGATATTTAGCGAATTGACATCAATCTTACTGATCAGGGTGGCCTGTTCAAAGAGGTCATCCAGGGTTTGCGGATAGGGCTGTCTGGCCAGGAAGAAAAATCCTTTTAAGGCTGGAATCAAAGACCCGATGGAAAGATGCAAAGTCTGCCGTAGATTGCGCGCAGTCAATTTACCTTCCAAAAGCACCTGTCGGGTGAGCAGCCACTTGCTCTTAAATTCCCTTTCCATCTGCAATCTCACATCCGAGGGGAGAATGTCGAGCTCACTGAGCAGGTCTTCTTTTAACAAGAGATTCACGCTTTGCGAGCTGATGATATTGATGAATTCCAGAGGGTAGGAATCCAGGGAATACTGGATAAAGCGCTTGTTTATGATCAAAGGGAGGTTCAATCTGTGTTTCTGTACATATTTGGCCAAAGGGGCTAATTGCGTGAGCCAGCCTTCGGGGTCTTGATCCATGATGATTACCGCCGAATAATGATCGGTAAGCTCTTGATATACATATACCTGAACTAAGTAGTCCGAAAGGTGATCCAGGCTTTTGAGCAGCCCTGAATAGGGGTGATTCATTTTTCCTCCTGAGTGTATTTTTCTATATACTTCGTAGCGCAGGCCCTGGCCAGCCCACGGATTTTGCCGATATAGGCGGCGCGCTCGGTTACGCTGATCACGCCGCGGGCATCTAAGAGATTGAAGGTATGCGAGCCTTTCAGCAGCATGTCGTAAGCGGGATATACCAGCCCTTGCCGGATCAGCTTTTGACTCTCAGCCTCATACTGGGCAAAAAGCTGAAAGAGTAAGCTCGTATCGGCAGCCTCAAAATTATAGGCCGAGTATTCCACTTCTCTATCAAAAAACAGCTCCGCATAGCTGCTGGTACCGCTGTAAGCCAGCTCGCGGTAATCCGCTACATCCTGGATATACATGGCCAGACGTTCCAGACCGTAGGTGAGCTCCACACAGATGGGAAAGACATCCACACTGCCTACCTGTTGAAAATAGGTAAATTGCGAGATCTCCATGCCATCCAGCCAGACTTCCCAGCCCAGTCCCCAGGCTCCCAGTGTGGGAGATTCCCAGTCATCTTCTACAAAGCGGATATCATGCTGCTCTATCTGAATCCCAATGGCTGTAAGGCTCTTTAGATAGAGGTTCTGGATATCATCAGGGCAGGGTTTGATGATCACCTGAAACTGGTAGTAATGCTGAAAGCGATTGGGGTTTTCGCCGTAACGTCCGTCTTTGGGACGCCGGCAGGCTTGAGGATAGGCAATGGCGGTGGGCTTGGGGCCCAATGCTCCAAAAAAGGTAGAGGGATGAAAGGTTCCTGCCCCCATTTCGATGTCGTAAGGCTGAATCAGGTTGCAGCCTTGCTGTAACCAATACTCTTGTAGCGAGAGGATAATCTTTTGAAATTCCATTATTTATGTCCTGTTATTTTCTTGCAGTCTTGTTTGAGGCGGAGTAGCTGATCGCGCAGCTCTTTCAGCTCTGTAGCGATAGCCGGCATGGCGGCATCTATCCTGAGCTTTTGCTTGGCGATAGCCTCGGCGCGGGCTTCACGGGTGAGGCTTTTGTCTTGCTTGAGCTTTTGTCTGGCTCCCTCGATGGTATAGCGTTGATTGTACAGCAAATCCTTGATTGTTTTCAGAGTCTCGATCTGCTGCAGGGTGTAGCGTCTCTGATGCTTGTTTCTTTTGGGGCGGATCATGGGGATTTCACTCTCCCAATAGCGCAGAACGTGAGGCTCGACCTCCAGGAGGTTACTCACTTCGCCGATGCTGTAATAATGCTTTGTCATTGCACTCTCCTGGGGTAGAAAAAGCTAAGGATGACCAGCAGGATGGTGAGGGCTACAAAAGCCCAGGGATATCGATATATCCTGCTATAAAGCGGAAGCGACGGACTGGTGTACAGCGGCGCGCTGATATTGTCGATCTCAAAAAGCTCTGTGGAAGCCAGCATCTGCCCCTTGGGGTCCACTATCATCGAAATGCCGGTATTTGCACTGCGGTAAAACTGAGTGCGGGATTCGATAGCCCGAAATCTGGTCATGATGCCATGCAGCCAGGGGCCATAAGAGGTTCCAAACCAGGCGTCATTGGTGATATTAACATGAAAATCTGCCTTACTGTGCCCGCCCTTGCCATCTTCAAAATTTGCCCTTTGATAAAAGTGCGGGAAGGCAAGCTCATAGCAGATGGAGGGAGAAAACTCTTTGCCCCGGAAGTGGTAACGGGGAATCCGGGTGCCAAATTCCCAATTTGCCTGACCAAATTGCAGCTTCCAGAGAAAGGGAAAATGCTCCAGCCACAGCATGCGTTCACCCACTGGCACCAGGATGTTTTTAAAATACAAATCCTGATGCTTGCCATCCGGTGTAAACAAAGATGCAGCATTGTAAGAATAATGCGGCACAGGATAGTCCGCAGGAGCTCTTTCAGCATGGGGAAAGCCTGTAAAGATAGCTATCTGATGATCCCGAAGCAGGGCATTCAGGTCTGATTGGACTCTGCGATCCAAAAGCAGGTAGTCCGGAATGGCCGCTTCGGGGAAGACGATGAGCTCTTTGCCACTTGCCACAGCCCTTTCGCATAGCTCATCATAGCGGGATAGAATCTGCCGGTACTTGGCATCATCCCATTTATCGTCTTGCTCGATAGAGGGTTGCATCACGGCCATGGGCATATCTTCTTCGATCAAAGGCAGAGTCAAAAGCCGGTATTTTCCATAAGAATACCAGATGGTGAAGATCAGCACGATGGCGATCCAGGCCCGGTAATTCTTTTGGGTAAGCGTGTAAATCAGGTAGTTAAGGCTTAGGATCAAGAGCGCCAAAAGGCTCATACCTCCCAGCTCCAGAGCTTGCAAAAGCGGCAGGAAATTCGAAAGCGCATAGCCTATATTCCACCAGGGAAAGCGCATTTGGGAGAAGTTTGGCAGAAATTCAAAGCTGATGAAGATGCAGATAAAGGCAGGCATCCTAAGAGCAGGCAAACGATACCAGATTCTTTGCAAGAGGTTGAAAACCACAAAGTAGTACAGCGCAAAGATCAGCCAGATGCCGATCAATCCGCCAAAGGTCACGGAGCCTATCCAGTAAAAGACCAGCACGATCTGAATCAAGGAAAAGAGCAGCGCACTGATGATCTGTCCGCCCAGCTTGTGCTCTCTGCGCTCAAAATGGCTGAGCAACGGCACAAAGGCAAAAAACACCAGCCAGCCCAGATACAAAGGCAGCCGGGACAAGCTGAGCAGCAGCGCAGCTATGATGATGAGATAGTAGTTTTTAACGAACCGGAGCATAATCCAATTTCAAGAGTCTTACCTGACGACCTACCACTATAGCCAGGTTGTCTTTGGAGATGGTCACACTTTCAGCTTTTCCGCTCAGGGGCAGCCAGGCCGCACTCATTTTGCTGACCAGGGCTTCATTTGAGAGGCTGATGGCGTTGTTATACAGATCATATACTATCTGCCCGGTGTGATTTGAGATATGCTGTCCCAGGCTGGAGAAAAGCGCGCTTTCGTCATTGATCTCGTTATAGGCCACCACATAGTCCCGATTTGCAAAAAGCTGATCCACCCGCTGCAATTGAAAGCGACCAAAGCGGTAAAGCTCTGATGAATCCAAGATATCATAGGCGATGATCTCGGAGCTGGCTGCATCAAAGACATAGACGTTTTGCTCTGTGCCCAAAGCGAGCTTGCTGGGCTGCTGCACATAATCCAGCTGGATGCTATTGATATATTTACCATCGGCATTAAAGCGCTTGATCACCCTGGCCGAGGAATCCAGAGCATAAATGCTGCCATCTTTGCCCATAGCAAAATCGCTCAGGCTCATAAAGCTGGTATTGCCGGAGCCCATGCCTCCGATGGCGTTTACCTGTTTACCCCCTTTCCAGATCAAGATGCGATGGGTATTCTCCTCCATGGCATAGATGGCTTTAGAGCCGGGATGGTAATAGGCCTTAGAGATACTCTCGGGAAAAGATACGGTATCAAAAAGGCTGAAAGTGGCAATCTCCATGGGAGGAGTTCTTTTGTTTGAGGAGCAGGCGCCGATCAAAATCAGCAAAAGGGCCAAAAGTACTATAGTTCTTTTCATGGTTCAGACTCCTATGATTTGTAAATCTTTTAGCTTTCCCTGGATCGAGGTTTTGTTGCCAAAACGGTTGTATTCCAGGGTAAAAGCTATGTTGATCACGCTGTTTTTCTTTAGCAAGGTCAGGTAATCTCCCAGATTGTAGCCGATGAGGTCCAGCGACACGCCATCTTTGACTACCTTGAGTTTCAGGTGATTACGGCCTACGTTATAGGGATAATTTGCCACCAGGACCTCTTGGGTCATAAAGGTGGGGCGAGAGTTTCCCGGCCCAAAGGGCGCAAAGAGTTCGATGGCATCCAGCAGGTACTCATTGATGTCGTAAAGCTCTATCTCGTGGTCTATTATCAGAGGCGGTTGAATCTGCTCCAGCTTCAGGTTGTCGGCCACATAGCGGGCCAGCTCGTTCTCAAAGCGATCAATATATTCTTCATAGATGGTGAGGCCCACGGCGTATTTGTGTCCGCCAAAGCTATGCAGATTGTGCTCTATCTCTTGCAAGGCGGAAAAAAGGTCAAAATCTGCTACAGAGCGTCCGGAGCCGCTACCAAAGCCGTCATTGAAGGAGATCATCACCACCGGACGGTAGTATTTTTCCACCAGCTTGGAGGCCACTATCCCGATCACGCCCTGATGCCAATTATCCGAAGATATCACCATGCAAGGGGTTTGCGCTATGTTCTTGTATTTCTTTTCGATGATGTCGCAGGCTTCGTAGAAGGTCTTCTGATCCTCCTGCTGCCGCAGGGAATTGTCTCGCTCTATCATCTCGGCCAATTCCGCACTCTGGGCTTCATCGGTGGAGATGAGCAGATCTACAGCCATCGCCGCAGAGCCCATCCTGCCGGCTGCGTTGATGCGGGGAGCGATGCCAAATACTATATCCGTGGCATCCAAAGTCTTATGATCCAGCCCGCAAAGCTGAATCAAGGCATTCAGCCCCAGATTCCTTCTCTCGATCAGATGCTGTAGACCGATGGAGGCAAACACGCGGTTTTCTCCCACCAGCGGGACTATATCCGCTATCGTCCCCACAGCCACTAAGTCCATATATTTGAGCACGTTCTCTGTGCTGTCTATACCCAATTTCTGATAGATAGCCATCAGCAGCTTGTAGGCCACTCCCACTCCCGCCAGATGGGGAAAGGGATAGGCACAATCTATCAATTTGGGATTTATCGTAGCCAAAGCCGGGGGCAATTCCGCCTTGGGATTGTGATGGTCTGTAATGATGATTTCCATGCCCAAATCTTGTACAGCGCGGATTTCATCCAGGGCGTTCACCCCGCAATCCACACTGATGATCAGGCTGCAGCCACTATCACGAATCTGCTCCAGACTGCTCAGCGACAGCCCATAGCCATCGATCATCCGGTGCGGGATATAAAAATCGATATTGGCACCGATGCGCTTCAGTCCCAGATAGAGCAAAGCGGTGGAGGTAGTACCATCCACATCATAATCACCATAAATAGTGATCATCTCGCCTTTATCTACGGCTTGCAGGGTGCGCTCCACTGCGATCTGCATCTGCCCAAAGAGATAGGGATCATGCAGGTTTTCCAGATTGGGATTGAAGAATTCCTCAATCTGCTGCTGGGTGCGCATGCCACGTCTGTAGAGCAATTCCGCGATCATCTCCGGAGCTTTCAATTCTGCACACAAGCCTTTTATAGCTTCTCTTTCCTCCGCATTCAGACCCGGTGGGGTTAACCACTTTTTGTCCATGCTTTTTCCTTTATGTTTTTTTATTTAATTTATCTTCCTATTGGCGTATAGGCAGTGGGTACGAGAGGCTCAGCTGCTGCAAGATACAAATCCAGAAACTACCATTACACTCAATAAATGCAATGTAATAAAGCGGGCAAATCTTGTAAAGAAATATTTGTCGGCTTAAGATCGTTCCGGATTCTGCTTGCCAAAAAGTGGGCGATATGCTATGTGTCACTTATGCAGATTTTAGTACTTGTTCTAAACAAGGCAGCCCTTTTCTGGAGCTGCTTATCACTATTCGTCTTACTGAATGTATTGGACGGCCATTCCACCTATCTGGTGATGCGGCCGAATCACTACCGGCGTGAGCGCAATCCCATCGCGCGCTTTGTTTTCCGCAAAATCGGCATTCCCCAGGGCATCATCATCTTCAAAGCCGTGCTCTTGGCCATCCTGATCCCGGCTATGGGCTTCTATGCCGGAAATGACCTTTTTACCATCAATATCGTGCTTTTGGTCAGCAATCTGGTCTTCCTTATGGTAGTGATACACAATTATCGACTTTACAACAAGATCAAGCAGTGGAGTAAAATATGAAAGAAGCAAAATTGATCCTCGGAGGCGGCTCGGCTTATGGGCTGGCGCATATCGGCGTAATCAAAGCGATCCGTGAAGAATATGAGATTACCGGCATTGTGGGCACCTCGATGGGCGCCATAGTAGGAGCCCTGCTGGCCTGCGAGACCCTGCCGCAAAAGATGCTGGAGCTTGCGCAGGATGTCTCTACCCTCGAACTCTTCAATCCGCTCACTCTGGATTTTTCCCGCAGCGGAATCTTCGATGGAAAGGCCATCACTCGGCTCTTTGAAGAGTGGACGCAAGAGCGGGAAATCGAAGACACCGATATTCCCTATATCGCCGTGGCCTTTGATCTGCATCGTCAGCTTACCGTATTGATAAACAAAGGCTCCTGTGCGAAGGCCATGCGCGCCTCCAGCTCCTTGCCCTTTATCTTTGCGCCAGTGGAAATGGGGGACTATCTTTTTATAGACGGCTCCGTAGCCCATCCCCTGCCTCTGGCTTTTGCCGATAAAGTTCCGGGGGAGACCACTATAGCGGTAAACGTCCTGCCCACCGTATCACCCGGAGCAGAATTTTACAAACCAGGCCCTGTACAAGACCAGGAACGCTTCTCCCGCTATGATGTATTCATGCAATCCCTGATGCAAAATCAGGGTTTTATGGCCATTCAATCCATAGTGAAAAACAAGCCGGATATCATCATAAACGCCCATCATCCGGATTTTGGCTTTACCGATCTGAAAAAAGCCCGGGAATTCTATGACTATGGCTACAAAGAAGCCAAAAAAGCGCTGGGTAAACATTCCGAACCCGGCTTTGCCGCCAAACTGAGAAGCAACTACGAGAAGCTGTTTGAACGGATTGTGATCAAAGCCCGGGAGATTTGAGAAGATATATGGGACGTGAGCAGACAAAAATGGTGGGTGATACTGGATTCGAACCAGTGACCTCTACGATGTGAACGTAGCGCTCTAACCAACTGAGCTAATCACCCTGAAATAGTGTGGTGGGAGATACTGGATTCGAACCAGTGACCTCTACGATGTCAACGTAGCGCTCTAACCAACTGAGCTAATCACCCACTCTTGTAGAACAAGCTTTTTGAACTGCTAATTTTTGTCAAGATTTGCTTGGCTTTTTCATGTAAGGCGCTGCTGGAGTTTACATGGGGGATACTGGATAGCAGGCGTCTCGCCTGCTGAGCACGGAACGTGCTCTTTTTTCAAAACTTCGAAGTCTTGCTGGATGCGAGACGCATCCAATCCAGCAAACTCGCCTGTCCTCTGGATAGCAGGCGTCTCGCCTGCTGAGCACGGAACGTGTTCTTTTTCAAGACTTCCAGTCTTGCTGGATGCGAGACGCATCCAATCCAGCAAACTCGCCTGTCCTCTGGATAGCAGGCGTCTCGCCTGCTGAACACGGAACGTGTTCTTTTTCAAGACTTCCAGTCTTGTTGGATGCGAGACGCATCCAATCCAGCAAACTCGCCTGTTTATTTGAAGCTTTCGCCACCGATAATGAAAGCGAGTCAGAACTCAAAGCTTGGGATCCTCATCTGTCTCTTGTACTATTTCATCAGCATAACTTTGCGAAAAGAGGTTTTTCCCCCTGATTCCAGTTTGAAAAAATAAATGCCCGAGGCCAGACTGCGATTATTCGCATCTCTGCCATCCCAGACCAGTGTGTGCTTTCCTCGGGGCAGATCAGTATCGAGCAAGTTTTTTACTTTCTGTCCTTTGGTATTATAGACAGATACTAAAGCTCGTCCGTTTTCCGGGATATTGAATTCTATCGTGGTACTGGGATTAACGGATTCGGATAATTATTCATACTCAAAGTGGGCGGGGCCAGCAAATCTTCAACTCCCACTTGCCCCTGCCATTCATAGGCCCCCATATCCACCTGATCCCCATAGATACGAGGATTGCCAGCCAGATCATAGGCAGGAAACTGATACCAAT
>Ga0265294_10006402_pt1 | contig 14137 bp, 31 predicted proteins | sample MunlanPumphouse3_FD_192504 | JGI IMG/M metagenome (GOLD analysis project Ga0265294, IMG submission 192504) | Groundwater microbial communities from a municipal landfill in Southern Ontario, Canada - Pumphouse #3 | ecosystem: Environmental > Aquatic > Deep subsurface > Groundwater | place... | reverse complement strand
GAACTGATCAGCGCACCAGGGAGTGTGTCCCTCGATCGCTGCGAGGGAGGGAGGGTAGAGTTCCGGCCATCCTGCGCGCAGGGAGTAGGATACATCTGTACCATACCTGCCAGCGTCAGCCGGGGTTTGGAATGATCCCCTCGATCGTATTGATAGGTGTGGCCGCTCTTGTCCGCTGCCGTGGGTGTTGGAAACATATTGATCGCAGAGACGAGAGAGGGACTCCTCCGTGCTCGTTCCGCCTGGCAGTCTCCCCTGTGGGCGTCGCTGCCCTTCGGCGTGGGAAACGATATAACATCTGTATCGTTCGTGGCGAGCGCCGACATCTTCAGCAGGTAATACGAACGCCCTGCTGGAGTAACCCGCACGTTCCAGACCGGCAAGCGCTTCATCGAGTGCCATCCCTGCGAAGTTAGCAACATTCTCTCCAACAATCCAAGCCGGCCGGGACTCCTGCACCAAGCGTAACATCTCAGGCCAGAGGTAGCGGTCGTCATCCGTGCCGAGTAACTTCCCGGCGACAGAAAACGGTTGGCAGGGGAAACCCCCGGCGAGTATGGTCGGCTGTTCGATACCGGCCCCCCTGAGAGAGTCGCCTGATACATCATGTATGTCCTTCCATTTTGGCACGTTTGGCCAGTGTTTTTCAAGGATTGCGGATCTGAAGTCGGATATTTCTACCTGTCCGGAGGTCTGAAAACCCGCCCATTCGGCGGCGAGGTCGAGGCCCCCAATACCCGAAAACAGAGATAATAGGGTGCCGCTCATACCTGCACCCCCCATCCCGCCAGACCGCCCCGGTATGCCCGGGCGTCCCGCTCGGCGGCGTGCGTCCGGTGGGCCTGCATCTCTTCGAGGGTATCCAGGGCGGCCGTCTCGGCGGCGTACTCCTCATCTGTCAGGCACACCACCCTGAGAGTCGCCCCGCATCCCTTACACAGAGTCAGGAGTTTCGCCGGGCGGGCATCAGGAGCATAGTAGTAGGCGCCGCAGTGCGGACAGGTGCAGCGCATCATAGCGTGGACACCCCCCACCAGGCGCAGGCGCCCATCAGGGCGATGAGGGAGAGGGTCCAGACCAGGATCACGAGTTGGTCCCGGGCGTTGGCGGTCATGGTGCGACCTCCTCGAGACCCAACGCCCGAGCGAGGGCGGGCGACGCCCGGAGATACGGCACTCGCCCGCCAGGGCGTGCCCGGGGATTCTGGATCCCCATCCTGACCGCCACATCTCTGACAGCCTGGGGAGTGCAGCCTACCTCGGCTGCTATCTCTCGGTAGGTCCTGCCGTTCTGGATCTGGAGGTCCATCCACTCGCGATCGTGGATCTGCGGGTATGTCCTGGATCGGCCGGTCATTCAGACCCCCTCCCCGATCCAGAGGCCCGGACCCTATGGATCGAAAGGGGGACCACCTGCTGCTCTTCGTGGCCTATCGTGTGCTCTAACTCGAAGAGCCAGAGGGCATACGGCCCCGAAAATTCCTTCCCGTCTGCCGTGCGCAGCCGGACGGAGGAGAGATCGCCGGGGCCGGGGCGAGTGGGACCGGCCCGCCGGTCCGGGCGCTCGGGGCCGGCGAGGAACATCTTATCGCAGTGGGCGCAGCGGTGGCAGAAGTGCATGTAGAGTTCCGGGCCGATGGACTGGTCTTCGACGTGCTCGGTGCTGCCGCAGCGGGGGCAGGGAGACGGCGACATCACGCCACCCCCTGATCCTCTCGGGCGAGGGCGGCGGCCTCTTGCGTCTCCTCTACATCGTCGGGAGTGAATCCCGCCAGGACGACGGCCCGATCAGAGGCGGGGATGGACAGGACAAGGCACCAGGAGCCGTTGGTCGGGTGGAGGGATGAGAAGGAAAGAGCCACATAGGACGCCCCCATGAGTTTGGCCTGCACGATCACATCTCGGAGATAATCCAGGTCGAAAAATGGGAGGTTGTGGGGCATGTCCCCGACGATCCTACCCACCCCGATTGCGGGGAGGTCCACCCAGTCACAGATCACCCTTGCGTCGGATCCGGCTAAGGGGATCTTGGCCGGCGTATCGGTGCGAGAGAGGGCCATCACGCTCGCCCCCGCTGCAGCATTTCGAACACGTCGAGAGCGTACCTGCCCCGCAGTTCCCCGCCCGGCGTCGTGAGTCGGACGCTGGAGAGGTCGCCGGCGGCCTGCCGCAGACGGTCGAGATCCCGGACGGACTGACAGAACCGGCGGGAGGAGACCCGGACCTCGGCAAGAGTGACGGACATCAGGCATCACCCCCTTCGGCATCCAGGAGCAGAGAGAGCGATGAGTAGCCAGTCTCTTTCTCCAGAGCTGCTTCGGCACGTCTCACAACATACCACATCGGCAGGACCAGGCCAATGGCGACGGCGATCAGGAGAGTCGCCGTAGCCGGGCATGGCATAGCGGGATCTATGAGCATCGCCTCCACGGCCAGCACCAGAGCGCCGCCGGCGGCGACACTTCCAATTACCCCTATATCGTTTAGGATTCTTGTCCTGGCGCGATACTCCCGGATCGCACGGATCAGATGGGCTGACATCACGCCACCCCCTTCAGCGCCGCCCCGGCCGGCTGCTCGCCGCGGATCACCCAGGCGCCCTCGCTGACCATCACGTCGATCACCGGCAGGTCAGGACGGCCGAGGGCCTGCCGCAGGTCGGCCTGGCACCGTTCGGCGGTGGCGCGGGAGATGATGGCGGTCATTCGGCATCGCCCCCTTTTAGGGAGGTGATGAGGCCATACGCCAGAACACAGATCCCCAGGCCGAGATTTATGAAGGCCCCGAAGATGCACAGGGCTATGGACCCTTCCAGAAGAGATGGGGATGGGGCCAGAGATCCCGAGACCTCGTATGAGGTGCCGAGGCCTGCGAGCATGAAGAAGATCGCCGCGAACATGAAAAGGTTGGGTTCGTGCCCCTGGAGCGACTTAAGGATGTCCGCGACCGGGGAGAGGGGAGCCTGCATCACGACCGCCTCCAGCGCCCACACGATACCCCGCACTCGGCCGGGTGCTCCTGGCAGCCCCCCTCAACGCCGGGACAGCCGGCGCAGGGATCGGCAGCCCGCGTCAAATCGGAGACGGACTTTGCCGGGTTGTATGCCTCATCAAACCGGGAGATTGTGAAACCGTGGCCCAGGGCCGAGAGGATGAGGGGCATCCCCTCGGCGGTTTCGAGAGAGAGGGATTCCACCAGGATATACCCTTTCGGGTCAATACTGCCCGTGAGGTACTTGATTGTCGCACCCTTCAAAGCGAGGGCGACGGCGTCGATGGTCTTAACCTCGGCTTCAAACTTCGACATCAGGCCACCCCACGGATCTTGTCTTCGTTCTGTGGGCGGTTCTCAAGGGCGCGGAGGATCACAGAGGAAAAGGTGATATTCTCAGACGGATAGAAGACATTGGCGCTCTTCCCCGGGGAGGTGGAATTCCGTGGGAGGGGGGCGCCACACTGTTTTGTGGGAGTCATGCAGACAGCACCTCCCGAATATCGTACCTGATCGCCAGGCACTCCAGAGACTCTCGTATTACCCACGCAATTTTGTTATTCGCTTGAGGATTCCGTGACAGAGCGGCGGCAATGATCATCCGTTGCCGGGGCTGTAGTCGCACGCCGATCTGATCTGGGATCTGATCGGGTTCAGGGGACAACAAAGGCGTCACCATGTTTAGCATTGTTTAGCGCATATCATATAAATATGCCGATTTTGATTATCAAATGATGATCAAATGTATAACGAGCCACGGATAAAAAAAGAGAAGTGATATATTCCAGAATACAATTGTTTAACGATGTCTTCTGATCAGATAGGCATCAGGATCACTCCTGATTTCCAGAAATACTATGAAAAACTCAAAGAGATAGCCGATGCAGAACACATATCAGTTTCACACCTCGCACGGACAATAATTATAGATCACCTGTCTCAATCGGAAAGAGCAGGCGATATCATGTCTGAAAACGAAGTCGAAAAGATTTGTAATAAATCAATTGCCCAATATATGGAATCCAAAGCCTATATGGAACGTCAAAAAGAGATAATGAGAGAATTGCTTAAAGAGATGGCGAAATAGCCACCTCCCTTAACCCTTAATACAGAACCAGAGAAAAAGCAACCAGCATAAACCCGAACACTGCAATCAGGTGACTAACATACCGGAGAGAACCAGGAAGTAAAAAGAAACCAACACCCCCAACAAACAGCAAAACCGCACCGTATTTTAAATATTTCAGCCTCATGCCTCTTCTGGTAGCCTCATCAAGTTTCCTGGGAGGTTCCTCTTCCACAACCTCTTGCCGTTTGGTCACTGGTGGCGGCGGCGAGAAGATACCCGCCGCGGTCAGCGCCCCGCCCAGGACGGCGAGACCGGCAAGGAAATAGGTTGCTGTTTTGTAGGTGGAGTAATCAATATGATTTGATTTGCCGGAAAAAAGCGAATTGAGATAATAATTGTCCACCTGGTCGGAGACATACATATAGCCCATCACCCCTCCGACCAGACAGATGATCCCTATGAGGAGCAAATCACCATTCATGATTTATCTCCCTTTTTCGGATGCACGATGATAGAATCCAGACCATCATCAGTGGTATTATTTGACTCCTCGTCATCAAGGTAACCAACCCTGTCTTCCAAGAGCGGGATCCGACCCTCTTCAAGGTAACCAACCCTGTTATCAATCCGGTCGATGCAATTTTCTTCTTTGGCCTGCCGGGCAAGTTCAGCCCGGTGCCGCTGCTTTTCCACATTTACCATTATATCTTCTCCTCCAGGCGGGCGATCCGTTCTTCGAGGGCGGTTATCCTGGCACCCAGGGCGTTCTCGTGCTCCTCGACCTGCCTGAATCCGTCCTTGCAGGCGTTCAGGGCATCAGTCAGTTTCTTTAACATGTCCTTTGCATCGGCTTTTGCTTTCATCTTTTGCCTCGGAATAGATCCCATCATACCGGATTGTGCCGAGTTTGGCGCCGTCCTGGTAATAGGGTAATTTCAGGGAGCGGGTAAACTGACCGTCCGGGAGGACGATGTAGCACTCGTCAGTTTTCATTTTACGCCACAAGGGGTTAAAATCTCTGAGACGGGCATCATCCCACCCGAAGATCGAGCCCCGGCGCGGGACCAGCCACTCGAACGAGGCCCGGACGCCGCGGTTGAGTTGGGTCCACTGGTGGGTGGTGCAGATCAACCTGAGGCGCTGCGACCGGAGTTTCTGGACGTTCTGCCGGATCAGGTTGATGCTCTGGGTCTGCACCCTGCCCTCTTTGCCGGTGGCGGCAAAGCCGTAGCCGCTTGCCGGGCATACGTTGTGGAACTCGTCATAGATGATCGCCGTTGGGGCGTAGATGCCGCGGCGGTGGGCGAGGTGGGACAGTTCTTTGAACATGGCGGCGGTTTCGGATACCGCCAGGTTCGGATCCTCCATGAAGGGTTCAAAACTGGCGATGAGGAGGCGGCCGGGCTGGATCTGGCGCCAGATATCGGCGCAGTGCGAGACGGTGACAAACTCTACATCAATGCCCTCGGGGCCGTCGATCTCGATCTCGCACCCGGGGAGAGTGGCGATCCTGACGGGCTCCTGCCGGACCCGGCCGAAGAATTCTAAAAGGGTCAAAATTTCTTCCCCTTTTCCGATGTCAAACCAGACGATGGCCTCCTGGGGGGAGAACTCCCGGAGGAGGTCCACGATCCAGTAGAGGAATTGCGTTTTGCCGGTGCCGGTCTTGCCGATCTCCAGTAGGTGTTGCCCAGGGCGGCGCACGAAGTGGTTGATGAAATACTCCTGCCAGCCGGTCATCTCCTCCAGGGTGGTGGACGCTTCGGGGGCGTCGCCCGGGATCGGTTCGTAGCCGATCAGGTTGTCAGTTTGAGCCAGATCGTACATAGTTTACTCCGCAGTTCTGCCGGTCCCCAGGCTGCCAGGAGGCCAATCCCGATCCCGGCGCCGAGGGTGATCAGGAGGAAGAGATCCAAGAGCCAGTACGGCGCGAAAAAATACGACTCCGGGATGATCCGGATGGCGGCGCCGGTGGGAGAGAGGGGATCGATCATCCCTGCATCCTCCGCAGGACCGGCGAGAGCATAACCTCTGAGATGTCGTTTTTCTCGACCAGGGCGTAGTTCTCGATCAATTTCATGATCTCGGTTCTGACGCCGATCAGTGTGCCCTCAAAGGCCGCGAGTTTCCGATATGCCCAGGTGTCGAGGTCGATGATAGGCTCGTAGCTGTCGCGGAGGGTCCGCAGGTCCGCCCGGATCTGCTCGACCGCTGCGGTGGCCTCGGCGGGCAGGTCTTTTTTGGTCTGGAGTTTGGCCTCCACGTCAGAAAAACATTCTTCGATGAGGTTGAGCCGCTTTCTGGCGGTGTCGCCGGCGGCGTTGGTGTAGGCGAGGAGGACCACGGCGAGGTGGTAGGAGGTGGGGGAGAGTTGGGCGGTTCCTTTCATCACTGTGCATCATCCCCTTTCTTCCAAAACTGCCACCATCTTTTTTTGTCGGGGGCGTCCCGGAGGCTGCCGGCGGTGCCGACATTGCCGGGATCCTCGCGGGCGGTGGTGCCGACCAGGCCCTGCAGGTACTCCCTGCGGCCTTTCCGGTCCAGGGATACCCGGTTCTCCCGGAGGAGCCGGAGGAACTCGACGGTACCGGGGAGTTCGACGATCTTTTCCCGGTGGATCGCTTCGATGAGGGCGAAATAGACCGTCTCCCTGCCGGTCATCTCGGACATGGTGCGCTCGGGCGGCGCCATGAGGCCGTCCACTTTTTCGAGGCGCTTGAGCCGGGGATCGTTGACGGTGGCCTCGGTGTGCAGGGCGGCGAGCCGGTCATCAGGTATTGGCATACTCGATCACCCCATCGAGGCGCAGATCGCCCATGCGATGCCGGCGCACATGGCCCCGAAGATCAGGGTGAGCGTCCAGGACAGGTTCAGGTCAAGGATGTTCGCCATCAGGTTCCGATCCACCAGACGGTGGATCAGGCCGGGGTTGGTCTTGCACGAGAGGACCGATCCGTCGAGGGAGAGCCAGAGCGGGGCGCCGGTGGAGGCGTCGAAGGGGAAATGAGGTTTTCCCCCGATCATGATCGGGGCCTGCTTGAGCGGGCCATAGGAACGGTCTTTCACGAAATCGTGGACGAAATCGTCTTCCAGGCGCATTTTTACCAGGTCGATCCGGGTGCCACCCTGACTGATCAGGGCGACGGGGACGGGTTCGGTTTTTTTCAGGAATTTTAACGGATTAAGGCTCATTTTTTCTGCCTCCGGGTGTAGCCGTCGCGGCGGTTCTCTAAGGATTTCTCAAGGTCGGTGAGGGCGTCGCGGGCGGTGCGTCCGCTGCCCTGGGCGATCTTGGTGTTGTTGATGACCATTTTGACCTTCCAGATGTCCATTTTTCCACCTCAGATTGACTTAGATTGGCTTGATCGCCTGGATAATTTTGTAGAAAAAATCCATGATGAACATGATGAATTTCAGAATAATGGTGAAAAAACGCTCATTGTAGCGAACGAATTTCTGAGTGAAGGGGATCAATCCGCTGGAGTTGGCTGCCGCGTACGAGATTAAAACGGACTCAAATAGCACCACGACCGCCACGAAGTGATCAAGGAATATGAATTTGAACGCGGCAAAGAGGACCATGATAACAATGAGAAACCCACCCACAGCCTCGAGGAGTTGATCTAACCAGGATGATGATCCTTCACTGATATGACCCGATACTGCCGAAACACTCGCATAGTGCGCGAAAATTCGGATGTCGTCTCCGGTATCGGTGGAAAGTTGGATCCTGGTGATCGGAAGTGAGTTGATGTATGAGATTGGGATATATAGAGCGTCAGATGGATCCGAGCCCACATCCGCAAGTGCAATTCCCTCGGTATCTGCGTCCGAATCTGAGGCGTATCCTATCCAGAAAGAGTTGTCAACGGGTATGATTGCCACATATTCTTGTGATGCAAATAAATCCCCAAAATGCCGCGTCACGTTGCCAGTAATCCCGGATACAGTATGCTGATACGATCCAGACCAGGTTTCTCCGTTGGATCTGGATAGTGTGAAGGATACTGTGGTTCCAGGGGATACCTCGTGAACGTATATTTCCAGAATGCCGTATCCTGATCCGATCTCAGACAAATCGACATCAAGATTTGATCCTGACATCTCTATCGTCTGAGATCCAACGACTCCCGCAGTATTCAGAGATATCCCTGCTGATGCTGGAGATACCAGGATAAAGAATAGGGAAAGAATCAGCGCCGCAGGCGCCACGCGCCGCACTCGGATCACCGGCGACGCCCTCCGGGGATGATCCAATAGATCATGCTGGTGATCAGACCGATTGCTGCGAGAGTTGCGAACGCCTCCACATTATCAAATAGAATATCCAGGGCAGATGTTGCCTTTTCATCGATAGTGCGGGTGTCGATGGTGACAACGCCAGCCGGGGCAGTGGTGGTCGGCGTTCCACCGACTGTTGCCAGGGTGCATTCATACCAGAGCGACGTTGCGCTTACATCGAGGGAGTCAGTGGCGCCCACATACCCGGACGCCGAGACCTGATAGGAATAGGTGGTGTTTTTGGAGACGGTGAGGACCACCTGACCCTGGGAGTTTGTGAGCCCGGATATGTCACCGGGTGATAGCTGGACGTACGCCCCGGCGACCGGAGAGCCCGCGGTGCTGTGGACTCTGAAATAGAGGGACACCTGCGATTCGTTACCGGGAACTGCGGTTTTCGGCAGGTAGGCGGTGATCCGGCTGGTGTCGCTGCGGATGTTGGTCCAGGTGCGGCTTTCGTAGCTGGTCTTTGAGACGACGATCTGGTAGCGGTCGCTGGAGTCGAGGAGGAAGGTCTCACCGCTGTGGCTGGTCTGGATCGTGGTGGTGGTGACCTCGGAGGTGTCGAGGTCGGTGATCTGGACAGAGGTGCTCATCAGGGTTGCGCCGGTGTCGGCGTCGAATACGGCGACGTAGAGCGGCCATTTTAGGGCGCTGGTGCCGCTGACGGTGACGTACTCTTTGAGGTCGGCGAGGAGGGTGCCGGTGGCGAGGTCGTACACCCGGCAGAATACCGGGCCGTTGCCCTCGGCGCTGAATTGGCAGGTCTGCTCGAGTACGTCGGCCTCGGTGACGGCGTCGGCGTAGGTTTCGGTGGAGGTGTTGTAGGCATACCAGGTGCCGGTGACGAGGCGATAGGGGCGCCAGTCGTCGGCGATGGTCCATTCTACCATGTCGAATGTCGGGGCGTCGGCGGCCGGGGTGAGCGTGGCCTGTACGGGGTCGCCGACGGCGGCAGAGGTGGGGGAGAGGGAGAGGGCGAAATCAGTGGAGGGGGCGGAGGATGCCCCGAATACTCCAGAGTGTATACCTCCGAAAATATCGGTTACTGTCCATGTTACCGTAGATTGTCCGGATGTTACTACAGAGGTATTGGAAAATGTATCATCTGAGATTGTAATAGGATTTCCTGATACAGTATATGTAGCATCTAATTTTGAATAATACACCTTATCAAAAACACGCTTGAGATATACGGTATTTTTATTTTCATCATACGTTATTTCATTTTTCCAATACCCCTGAGTGCGGGCAAAAACTAACCCGTTCGCTATAGGTGTAGTTCCTTCAGTCGTTCCTCCTCTATTCCATCCCACAAATTTAGTATCGGATAAGGCAGTCGTCGTCCCTAATGATTGTACTGATAAAGACGTTGGCGTAGTGTAGCCCCACAACACCCCTTGAGAGGGTGTAATTAAGACTGCTTTTTTTCCTGTTAAACTGCCTGTATCAAAATCATCAACATCAATCCAAAACTGTATATGAGTGGGTAGATTGTTGGTGAATAATACGTTATAATTCGCCGTTCCTGACCCAATATAATTACCGTCACAAGTTAACGTAACGGACTGAGAATAATACGGATTTTGGGTTAAATAAGATATTGCGTCCGCTGAAGATGATAAAACTGCTTTGAGATAAATAAATTCTAAATTATCCCATTCTTCAATTTTATAAAATGTAAAACGGTCTATATTGCAAGATGTTTGATATCCAGTACCTGAATATTCTGCATAATGCCCTCCTGTAGCCTCTAATATTTCGGCGGAAACCGGAGTAATAGCGGAAAAAAGACAGGCTATAATTAATACAAGGAAGACGGGGGATTTTATGCCCATTTTACCGCCTCCTCATAAACACCCACGCAAAGATCAGCAGCCCGGAGAGCACCGTGAACAGCAGCAGGGCGGCGACCAGGAGGATCGCCCACGGCGCGGTGCGGGTCATGTCACCGCCTCCTGACGAGGCCACCGAGGGCGAGCAGCAGGACCAACAGCAGCACGACGATCAGGATATGGGCCGTGAGCCAAGATACGAGGGCGTCGAGGAGGGCGACGGGGTCGGCGGTGGCGGCCTGCGGTTTCAGTTGGATTGTGTACCTATTGCTCTCTGAGACGTTCAGCGTGGCCACGCTGCTGGTGTTGGTGGTCGTCAGATAGGCGCCGGAGGCATCGTAGATGTCGATCTGCTGCGTGGTCAGGCCGATGTCCTGAAACGTGAGCGTTACGGTCTCGGCGGTGGCCGGGACAATGAGCGCCGCTGCGATGAGGAGGGCGGCGCAGAAAAGGGTGAATGTTCGGGGGTTGGTTCGCATGCGATGTTCTCCCCGAGGTGTGAAGGTGAGGCGAGCGGGGCGGCCGCAGGCCGCCGGCGCGCGGGTCTCAGCCGAGGCGACCGATCATGCCGACGATGCGGTCGAAGAAGGCCGCAATGAAGGAGATCAGGATCACGACGACGATCACCGGAAGGATGCTGACCACGAAGTCGACCAGGTTCGGCATGATGCCGACGATCCCGGTGAGCACCTCGGAGACTGGCGTCAGGTTTACTGCCATTTGGTACACCTCGTTATAGGACGGTTGGGGTGAGAAGTATATACTAATGTCTAATCTCCCTGAAGTTTTCGGCACAATTGTATAATATATTAAGTACATACAGAGTTAACAAAAAAATTTGAGGCGGCAGAGATGGGACAACAGATAAGATACTCAAACAAATTCCAGGATTGCGATCTGACGGCCGAGAATGCGATAGCCTACCGGAGGATCCTGGGGCGGGAGCCGAAGGACAGAGTGCGGGTGGAGGTCATGATCGAGAGGGAGCTGTTGGAGGCGGGGGAGTACCGCCCCCGGTCCGGGGCGCTGTCGGACCACGTGAATATGGGCCTGAATCAGGTTTTGATTCAGATTGGACGGCTGTAGAAATCTATTCTCTATTTTGTCTCTTTGTCCATTACATGAAGTCGGCGAGCGATAGCCCTGGTGGCGGGCTCTCCCTCGAGCGAGAGATCCACGTGGTCGTGACCCTGCAGAGTACCTGCAGGACCGTTACCATGTGGTCATTGTCTCCGGAGAGGTCATCTGGTTGTGGTGCCGTTCGGATGGCTGATCACACCGTGCCCCCAATAATTCAAAGGGAAATCCGAGGGGGCATATGAAATTGCAAAATATTTTTTATCCCTCCAATTACGAACCGCAATCCCGTAACCTCGCCTCACCAGTTCGTCCTTCAGATACTGGTCCGTCATCCTCTCGATCCGGTTTAACTCGATGTCTCTGGTTTTGCAGTTCGGACATCGAGGGCGGTCCACACTCGAATTGAAGTAATGCCCACATTGCAGGCAGCGCACTCGTCTTTTGTTTTCGTTCATCGTTTTTCATCACCTCACATGAAGTCGGCCAGGCTCAGCACCGGCAGCCGCTCCGCTCCTCCACTGGCAGCCAGGGGCGGCGGGGAGCCGGGCGGCGGGCCGGACCGGGGGAGGGTCGAGGCCGGGACGAAGGCGGGGCGACGGGTAGCCACCTCGTAGTTCATCATCTCGGCCGGGACCATTGGATCATCCCCGAGGTCCAGTGGCCTGGGGGGATCCTGGCAATACCGGGAGCGGCACTGAGAGGCGATATACCGGAGTTGGTTGGGCACCTCGGATGATGGGACCGATCCGCCGTACCGCCACCGCGGGCGGTCCGGGTCTGGCGGCGGGAAGTCGAAGTTTGGCGGGGTCAGATCGTCCGGGACATAGTCCAGGCCGGTGAGGTCCGGCCAGACCCGGGGATCGGGCCTGGAGGGGCGGGCCTGCTTTCGGGGCTCCATGATCCTGGACGCTGTAAAAAAGCGCCGGTTGCAGGCAAAATAGAGTTCAAACCCTTTCTTATCGAAAATGGCCTTGTTGAGATACTTCCTGAGATAGTTCCGTGCATCCTCGCCGGGCTTGGCATCCCTCGGCCGGGAGTTAGGGTTTGACCAGGTCCACCCATCCTTCGACCTGCGGACCGCGCAGACATCTACTATCCGGCCCTGGCCGCAGCGCTCCCAGTCGGCGGCCAGTTGGTTTTTGTGAGAGAGCCATTGTTTTCCGAAGATCAGGACGTGGAGATGGATCAGGCCGTTTTGCTGAAATTCTGCGACTGAGATGTATCTTGGACGATAGGAGGATCCGGCGGTTTGGTCATCGAGCCAGTGCCGGAAGTCCCGGCTGCGGATGTGCTGCCGGATCTGCGGTTCCCTCCAGCCGGCCCGTTTCAGTTCTTGTTGTTTGGCATAGGTCAGTTCTTCTTTTCTGGCGATCAGTTCCCGCTTCTGGACCAGGGACATGAACCGATTCCAGGCGACCGACATATAGCGGTTAGCGTGCCAGAGGGTTTTGTGCATGGCGGGATCGGTGGTCAGGGTCAGGAATACCGCAGTGTCGTAATATTGCTCCGCCTCATTGAATTTGGCGTCGTAGTTGTCGAGGTTGGAGAGTGCCCGGCCGGTGTCGTTGAACCGGGTGCGGTAGGGGAAGAGGAGGAAACGATCAGGGTTGTCCTGGTCATAGACGATGATCTCCTGGTCGTTGATGTGTTCGAGATAGTCGGTGTAGGCGTCCTGGACGGGTTCGAGGGCGGCGACGAGATCGGGATGCAAGTGCTTCGGGTCCGGCCGGACAAACATATAGTGGTCGGCCTGGGTGTGTATGGTGGATAGAGCCCGTATTGCATCTATCCTATACCGGGAACATCGAGACGGCCACCGTAGCCACTTCGGGAGGCTGCTCTTATCTGTTTTCAGGATTGATGGCTTTTTACCCCCATGTGCAAAACGGTTTGAATTTTGCACCTGCCCCAAACAAGGCAATGGGTTAGCCTGTATCTGAACGCCTTTGGGTGTGGGCCGCCACCACACCGATGGGCGGTCCCCCATCCCTAAAAACTGCACTCCTTTCTCTGAGGCTAAAAGGCCGTCCTTTTCAAGCCTTTTCAGGAAACGATACAGTCGGTAATAGTCGGCGGTGGGCTGTTGGTATCCCCGGTTATCCTTTGCATACAGGCGGGTCGGGAGATGCGCTTCTATGAGGCGCAGGTTGGCCCCGTCTTTGAGGACCGGGTAGAGATCGATAGCGGCCGCTCCCGGGATCGAGAAGAGGAAGGGGGCCGGGTTGGCGGTCCCCTCGGGGGAGTGGGGGGCCGCGTCCGTACTGATCACCTGGGGGGATGCTCAGTTATCGGGCGCGGGCGCGGACGCCGCGGGGGAGCCGGCCGCCGGAGATTGTGCCGGTCCGCTCATCGAGGTGGGCGCCGCAGAGGATGCACTGATACCGGGTGCCGAAGCGGTCCTGGTAGCGCAGCAGCTCAGAGCCGCAGGTAGGGCAGCGCATCATAGGGACCGCCCCCACCCACAGAGCGCCGAGGCGACGACGACCCCCACGATCAGACCGACCATGAGCCAGCCTAACTGATACCAGAAATCAGCAGGGAGGCCCCCCGTAGAGGTGCAGTTTGCCATCCCGGCGATGGGGGGGAGGGTGCCGCTCATACCTGCACCCCCTCGATCGCTGCAATCGCCTGCATGATCGGATATACCACCTGCGGGACCACTGCCAGACCTAACGATTCAACGCGGTCCACTCGGGAGGGTATCCCATCAGCCACTCTTCCCACGTCGGGTTCAGACAGCCAGAGATCCCCGAACGGATCAGCGCACCAGGGAGTGTGTCCCTCGATCGCTGCGAGGGAGGGAGGGTAGAGTTCCGGCCATCCTGCGCGCAGGGAGTAGGATACATCTGTACCATACCTGCCAGCGTCAGCCGGGGTTTGGA
>Ga0265294_10006398_pt1 | contig 14143 bp, 11 predicted proteins | sample MunlanPumphouse3_FD_192504 | JGI IMG/M metagenome (GOLD analysis project Ga0265294, IMG submission 192504) | Groundwater microbial communities from a municipal landfill in Southern Ontario, Canada - Pumphouse #3 | ecosystem: Environmental > Aquatic > Deep subsurface > Groundwater | place... | reverse complement strand
TCTCTATCCCTGTTCCTTCCGGCTGCACATTGCTCCCTTGCCGGAAGCAGCTCTTCAGCAGATGGTGCCGCTCGATATAGTTGAACATAACCATTTCTTTTTCAACAAAGAAAGAGGCTTTTCGGTGATCCTGCAAAACAAAGGGAACAGGGGGGCGAGGAGGGGATGAAATCGGTTATATGGGGTGAAATCCGGTATAGAGGGGTAAAAAAATTGCCGGCAAGCGCGGTTTCTTTTGGTTTCTCATCCATAAACATCTATTTTTGCAGAGTGCCTCTGTAAAACAGCAACAACAATGAACGGCAAGATCCCCGCATATCTCTACGAGAAGAAAAACAGCATCAAAATGATTCTGTTCACGGCACTTTTTGCCCTGCTGTTCATCAATCTTTTCCAGCCCTTTGGCTCTCGTGACTGGTACCCCGGCATATCGGAGATCAAATATTTTGCTTTTTCCAGTCTGATCATTCTTACCGGCATGCTGGTGGTGGTGATCAGCCGGATAATCCTCATCTACCGGTCGAAACGACATGATATCCTGTACTGGCAATATGCCGTCTGGATCCTGGCTGAGATTGTCGCGATGGCGATCTTCTATACGCTCTTCTCGCAGTTTTTTCCCAAAGACGGGGTGATCCGGGATCTTTCCGAAAGCTTCCGGCAGAGCCTTAACAATACTGCGCTGGTACTGTTGCTGCCCTACACCATCTCTTGGCTCTATTTCTCCTGGAAAGAGAAGAGCGCCCTGCTGGAGCATCTGGGGCAGGAGAAGGCGCCCGATGCTGCTTCGAAGATGCTGATTGCCTTTCCCGATGAGAAGGGGGAGCTGAAGATCTCGATCATGACGGATAATCTGCTCTATATTGAGTCGGCCGACAACTATGCAACCATTCACTACCTCAACAAGTCGAAACTGTCGCACTACCTGCTGCGCAACTCCCTCAAGCGGATGGAAGAGCATCTGGCGGACACACCCCTGGAGCGCTGCCACCGTTCGTTTATGGTCAATATGGACAGGGTAAAGATCCTGAAGAAGGTGAAGGGGGGTATCATGCTGGAGCTGGATGAGGAGAACACTCCCGATATCCCGGTATCGAAAACCTATTACGAGTCGTTTATGCAGGCTTTCTCCCGCTACACGGTCTGATTCCTTTTATAAAAGGGAATAAGTTGTTTCTTTTTCCCAAAATTCCCGAAAACTGCATTTGTTTTATTTTGAGCGGTATAACATGTTGAACCGGCTGGCCTGAAGAAAGAAAAAGAGCGGGGAAATGATGGTAAATCAAACCAATCTTACTACTTTTGCAGCGGCAGCAGGTCGGTCTGTCGCTCCTTTCACGCAAAGGGGAGGAAAGTCCGGGCAACGCAGAGCGCCATACTTCCTAACGGGAAGCTGTTCGTGAGAGCAGATCAGCGTAACAGAAAAAAACCGCTCCCGCTTCGGCAGGGGTAAGGGTGAAAAGGCGGGGTAAGAGCCCACCGGATGCTGCAGCAATGCAGTGTGCCGTACGCTTTATGGGTTGCAAGGCCATGTATATCGGATAGGTAGGGTTGCTCGCCCGATGCCGAGGGGTAGGCCGCTACAGGAGGATGGTGACATCCGTCCGCAGATAAATGACAGGCACCCCGTCTTGTACGGGGTACAGAACCCGGCTTACAGACCGGCTGCTTTTTTTTGTTTTAATATTTCCACGGATGGCAAGGAGACGGAAGAAACGAGACTATGACGAGGAGGAGAGACCGGGCAGGCTGGAACGAATGAAGATCAGGGTGAAGGATCTGCTGTATTTCCTTTCTTACGGCATCTGGCGCCAGAACCCCGAGACACTCTCCAACAAGCAGAATATCCTCTACAATATCATTAAGACGGTGATCCTCACCGTTCGGAACGTGCAGGAGCTCGATATTGCGGCCAGCGCCCGTTCCCTCACCTATCGTACCCTGCTTTCCATCGTGCCGTTGCTGGCGGTAATCTTTGCCATTGCCCGCGGCTTCGGCATTGAGAACATCATGGAGAGCAGCATCTTCGGTTTTATGCTGGGCGAGATGCCCGCTAAGGAGATGGTGGCCGTAGCGCCCGACCTGAACAGCGACGGCATGGCGGTTTTCTCCGACCGACAGGGCGATACCCTCTCGGTGGGAGGAGAGAGAGCAGCCGAGACGCTCACACCCGGCATGGCGGAAGAGGCTACGGCCGACGGCCGCACGCGTGAGTTTCTGAACCTGCTGTTTCAGCTGATCGATAAATCGCTCGAGGAGGCGCGTGGCGGAGGAATCTTTGCCGGGATCGGTATCCTGCTCTTCCTCTACACCATCATGAACCTTTTCGGCGATATCGAGAACAATTTCAATAAGATCTGGCGCGTGATGCGGGGCAGGAGCATCGGCCGCATGGTGACCGACTTTTCGGCCATGGTGTTGCTGATCCCCTTCTTCTTCGTACTGGTCAACGCGCTCAACATCATCAGCTATCCGCAGAACAATACGCTGAAGATCCTCTATATCCTCTATCCTTTTATCCCGCGGCTGCTCAACATCGTTCCGCTGGTGGTGATCATTTTCATTTTTACGGCCCTTTATAAGTTTCTGCCCAACACCAAGGTGAAGCTCTTCAATGCGCTGATCGCCGGAGCGCTGGCCGGCGTGGCTTTCCAGTTCTTCCAGATGCTTTACCTCAGCGGACAGCTATGGATCACCCGTTACAACGCCATCTACGGTACCTTCGCCGCCATCCCGCTGATGCTCCTCTGGTTGCAGATGTCCTGGTTCATCGTCCTCATTGGCGCCGAGATCTCCTATGCCGCGCAGAACGTACGCAACTTCTCCTTCGAAAAGGAGACGCGCAACATCAGCCGCCGTTACCGCGACTTCTTCACGCTGATGATCACTTCCGCCATCGTACAGCGCTTTGCCGATGAGAAGCTGCCGCTGACGGCTGAGCAGCTGTCGCTGCGCTGTAAGGTGCCGGCACGCCTCACCAGCGACATCCTCGATGAGCTGCTGGAGCTGCGCATCATCGCGGCCACCCCATCGCCCCACGATGAGCGGGACGTAGCCTATCAGCCGGCGGTCGACATCAACCTGATCACCGTCAACGGGCTGATGAGAAAGCTCGACGAGAGGGGATCGGAAGATTTTATGATCGATATGGAGGGCGATTTCAGGGAGCATTGGGATGCGCTGGTCAGCTCCCGCATGAGCATGCATGACAGTCACAAAGACCAGCTGATCAAGGATCTCTGAAGCTGTGTTTCTTATTTTCCCGCCAGGAAGCGATAACCGTCCGACTGAAATTTTTTTGTCTCCCGCCGCAGTTCCTCTGCTTTTCCCCCGCACATGCCATCCAGCAGCTGCCAGAAACGCTCGCTGTGGTTCATCTCCACGGTGTGTGCCAGCTCGTGAAGCACGATATAGTCGATCAGTTGCTCCGGAAGGAGCATCAGATAGAGCGAGTAGTTGATGTTCTTTCGGGTGGAGCAACTGCCCCAGCGGGTGCCGCTGCTGCTGATCCTTACCCTGCCGAAGGTAAGGTGGTGCTTCTGTGCGAGAAGGGCTGTCTTCAGGGGCAGCACTCTCTTGGCTTCCATCCGCAGGACACCGGTGATCGCTCTGCGGATTGTCTGTTGTACCTCATCACGGGTGATATCCATCTCATCGGGAACAAAGATGCGCAACTGCCCCTCCTTCAGGGTGAGGCGTATCGTCGTTTGAAACGGATCACGCACCAGTCGCGCTTCGAAGGTGAGGGAGGTGATCATATCCTCTTCCGTGAGTCTTATCGCCGGGGGCGGCTTCAGCCGCAACAGCCGCGGCCGGAGCTCCTGCAGAAGGAAAGGGATCCTCTTCGGGTTAAAGCCGTAGGGCACGGTGAGCCGGATATGATCCTCCTTCCGCCGGGCTATCACATTCTTCGCCCTGCGGTTGGGCGTCACCACGATCCTGCCCAGCTCCCTGTCGTTCAGTTCCATCATCGTGCAAAAGTAACTATTTCTGTCAGGAGAATAAAAAATATCTATCTTTGCAGCGACAATTAAGAACGAACAAGCCCCATGAGTATCATAAGTTCTCTGGAAAGTGTCGGTGAGTATGCCCTGCTGATGAAGCGGGTGTTGACCCTGCCCGACCGGATCAGTCAGTTCCTGAAGGAGTTTCTGAAGGGGGTCTACACGCTGGGCGTCAACTCCATCTGGATCGTGGTGATCATCTCCTTCTTTATCGGGGCGGTGATCGTGCTGCAGATCGCGCTCAATATCGACTCCCCCATGCTGCCCCGCTTCACGGTGGGGGTGGTCTCCCGCGAGATCATCCTACTGGAGTTCTCCTCCACCATCATGTGTCTGATCCTCTCCGGCAAGGTGGGGTCGAACATCGCTTCCGAGATCGGTACCATGCGCATCACCGAGCAGGTGGATGCACTGGAGATTATGGGGGTCAACTCGGCTAACTACCTGATCCTCCCAAAGATCTCCGCCTTCGTCGCCTTTATGCCGGTGCTGGTGATCTTCAGCATGTTCATGGGACTCGTTGGCGGATACATCATCTGCATGGTGCTGGGCACCCCCTCGGTGGAGACCTATGTCTACGGCATCCAGGCTTTCTTCACTGAGTCGTTCGTTTGGTATTCCATTTTGAAGTCGATGCTCTTCGGGTTCATCATCGCCTCGGTGGCGGCTTTCTTCGGCTATACCGCCCGTGGCGGGGCACTCGAGGTGGGAGAGGCCAGCACCCGCTCGGTGGTGACCAACAGCATCCTGATCTTAGCCACTGACCTGGTCTTCACACAGCTGGCCATGGGATAAAGGAGAAGCCTATGATAGAAGTAAGGAATCTGGTGAAGGAGTTTGACGGAAAGATGGTGCTCGATCATATCGATGCTACCTTTCAAAAAGGGGTAGTGAACATCATCATCGGGAAGAGTGGCTCCGGCAAGACGGTCCTGCTCAAATGCCTTGTGGGACTCACCCCGCCTACCTCGGGGCGGATCCTCTACGAGGGCAGAGACCTCACCCTGATGCGCAGTGGTGAGGTACGGCGTCTGCGCCGCGAAATCGGCATGCTCTTTCAGGGTGCGGCGTTGTTCGACTCGCGCACCGTGTTGGAAAACGTGTTGTTCCCGCTCGATATGTTCTCCCGTAAGAACCGGCGCGAACGGCGCAAGCGGGCCGAGTTCTGCTTGGAAAGGGTGGATATGCTGCATGCGGCGAACCTCCTGCCGTCGGAGATCAGCGGAGGAATGAAGAAGCGGGCGGCTATCGCCCGGGCTATTGTGCTCAACCCCAAATATCTCTTCTGCGATGAGCCCAACTCGGGCCTCGACCCGAAGACATCGCAGCTGATCGATGAGTTGATCAGCGATATTACCATCGACTTCGACATCACCACCATCGTGGTGTCGCACGATATGAACTCGGTGATCAACATCGGCGACCACGTGATCTTTCTCAACGAAGGGATCAAGGAGTGGGAAGGAAGCAAGTCGCAGGTGATGGATGCCGACAACGAAAAGCTGAACGATTTCGTCTTCGCCTCTGACCTGTTCCGAAAGATCAAGGAGGCAGAGGAGATCATCAGCGAGGAGGAAAAAGAATAAGCCGTCATGGCAAAGAAATACAATCCTGAACAGTACAATGATAATTCGGAAGCGTGAGCAAACAATTCCGTGAGAATGGTTGTTATTCTGTGGCGGCATTTCCCGTTCTCCGGCTGCAGGCCGGAGCAGATGTTTTCAGGCGGCACAGCAGCAACTGAGCTGCTTTCTTATTCATATAAAAAATTACACGTCAGATATGTTACAGATAAAGAACCTGCATGCAATCGTAGAAGAGAAGGAGATTCTCAAGGGGATTAACCTGGAAGTGAACGCCGGTGAGATTCATGCAGTGATGGGACCCAACGGTTCCGGCAAGAGCACGCTGGCCTCGGTGCTGGCGGGCAATCCCAAGTTCGAAGTGACCCGCGGCAGCATCCTCTTCAAGGGGAACGACCTGCTGGAGATGGAACCGGAGGAGCGTGCCCGCGAAGGGATCTTCCTCAGCTTTCAGTACCCGGTGGAGATTCCCGGGGTGAGCATGGTCAACTTCATGCGTGCAGCAGTCAACGAACAACGCAAATACAGGGGGGAGGATCCTATCTCCGCGAGCGATTTTCTGAAGCTGATGCGCGATAAGCGAGAACTGCTGGGCATGGACAGTAACCTGGTGAGCCGCTCGGTGAACGAGGGCTTTTCCGGAGGGGAGAAGAAGAAAAACGAGATTTTTCAGATGGCGATGCTCAGTCCCCTTCTTTCCATCCTTGACGAGACCGACTCCGGCCTCGACATCGATGCCCTGCGGGTGGTCGCCCACGGCGTGAACAAGCTGCAGTCAAAGGAGAACGCCACCATCGTGATCACCCATTACCAGCGGCTGCTGGAGTACATCAAGCCCGATCAGGTGCATGTGCTCTATGCGGGCAGGATCATTCGTTCGGGAGGCCCCGAGCTGGCGCTGGAACTCGAGAAGAGAGGCTATGACTGGCTGATCAAACCTTAAATCCGCAATCCACAGAGTACAATGATAGAACAACAATATATCGATCTGTTTGAACGGTTTCGGAGTGAGCTCGATGCCCACTCCGTGGAGGGGATGAACCGGCATCGGGATGCCGCATGCGACACTTTCCGGCAGATCGGATTTCCCACCTCCCGGGAGGAGGAATATAAGCACTCCAACGTGGCGCGGGCTTTCGATGCCAACCTGGGGCTGAACCTGCGGAACATCCCCATCCCGGTGAACCCGTACGATGCGTTCAAGTGCGACGTGCCCAACCTCTCCACCCGCCTTTTCTTCCTGATCAACGATCGTTACTACGACAAGCCGCTGGCGAACGACCCGCTGCCCGAAGGGGTTTTTGTCGGGAGCCTGCAGCGGTTCTCGGATGAGTATCCGGAGGTATTCAATGCCCATTACGGACAGATCGCCGACTACAGCGACAACGGGGTGGTAGCCTATAACACCCTGTTCGCACAGGACGGCTTTGTGGTTTACGTACCGGCGAATGTGACGGTGGAGAAGCCCCTGCAGCTGATCAATATCCTGCGGGGCGGAGTGGACCTGAGCGTGAACCGACGCATACTGGTTATCGCCGGGGAGAACGCACAGGTGAAGCTGCTGGTGTGTGATCATGCGGTGGATGATGTGCACTTCGTGGTGACACAGGTAACCGAGGTGTTTGCCGATGTCTCCGCACAGGTCGATGTTTACGAGCTGGAGGAGAACTCGGTGAAGGTGACACGGCTCAACAACCTGTTCAGCGAGCAGAAAGAGAACTCCCATGTGGTGACCAGCGGCATCACGCTGCACAACGGCTACACCCGCAACAACTACCGGTTCCGCCTGCTGGGTGAGCATGCCCGTGTGGATGCCGGGGGGCTGGCTATCTGCGACAAGAAACAGCATATCGACAACTTCGTTTTTCTCGATCATGTGGTACCCGCCTGCAGCAGCAACGAGCTCTTCAAAACGGTGCTTGACGACGGTGCAACGGGCGTCTTTTGCGGGAAGATCCTGGTGGAGAAGAATGCGCAGAAGACGCAGGCTTACCAGAACAACCGTAACCTGCTGGCTTCCGCAACGGCGCAGATGTTTTCCAAGCCACAGTTAGAGATCTATGCCGATGATGTGAAGTGCTCACACGGGCTGACCACCGGCCAGCTCGATGAGGAGGCGCTCTTCTATATGCGTGCCCGCGGCATCGACAAGGAGGAGGCTAAGCTGCTGCTGATGGTGGCCTTCACACGCGATGTGGTGGACCTGGTGCGGATCGATACCCTTCAGGAGCGGCTGGCCATGCTGATCGAAAAGCGGTTCCGCGGTGAGCTGATGCGGTGCGGCAACTGTAATGTGTGCAAGTATGCCGATTAGCTCTATGGTTCATGTGAAAAGTTAGCAGGTTTAAGGTTTAGCGGATGAAGCACTTCACCCAAAAACCAGAAACGAAACGCTCCCGGCTTATTTTTACAACTTAATATGTTGAAACAGAAAGATATCAATCAACTGCGTGCCGATTTCCCGATCCTCGGCCGTGAGGTATATGGGAAGCCATTGGTCTACCTCGACAACGCCGCCACTACGCAGAAACCGCAAAGTGTGATCAACAAGATCGCTGAGATGTATGGCTCGGTGAATGCCAACGTACACCGCGGTGTGCATTTCCTCAGCCAGGAGGCTACGGAAGAGCATGAAGCAGCACGGAAGGTGGTGCAGCAGTTCCTACACGCCGCCTCACCCAATGAGATTGTTTTCACCCGCGGCGCCACCGAGTCAATTAACCTGGTGGCATCCTCTTTTTGTAGTTCCTTTTGCAGTGAGGGGGATGAGATCCTGATCACCGCCATGGAGCACCACTCCAACATCGTTCCCTGGCAGATGCAGGCAGAGCGACTGGGGCTCAAACTGCGGGTAGCACCTATCAATGAGCGTGGAGAACTGATGCTGGAGAAGCTGGAGCAGCTGATCACCCCGCGCACGAAGTTACTCGCCGTCACCCATATCTCCAATGTGCTGGGGACGGTCAACCCGATCTGTAAGATCATTGAGATTGCGCACCGTCATGATGTCCCCGTGCTGATCGACGCGGCCCAGAGCGTGCAGCACACGAAGGTGGATGTACAGGCGCTCGACTGCGATTTTCTGGTCTTCTCCTCCCATAAGATCTATGGTCCTACCGGCGTGGGGGTATTGTATGGGAAGGAAAAATGGCTCAACGCGCTGCCCCCTTACCAGGGCGGAGGAGAGATGATTGCGAGCGTCTCGTTCGAGAAGACTACCTACAACACGCTTCCCTACAAGTTTGAGGCGGGTACGCCTGATTATGTGGGTACCGCTGCGCTGGCAGAGGCGCTCCGTTATGTTTCTGCCATCGGGATGGACCGGATTGCTTCATATGAGCAGGAGTTGCTGGCCTACGCCACGGAGACGCTGCTGGAGGTCCCCGGACTGCGGATCATCGGCAGTGCCTCAGAGAAGAGCAGCGTGCTCTCCTTTTTGGTGGAGGAAATCCATCCCTACGATATGGGGACGCTCCTCGACCGCATGGGTATTGCCGTGCGTACCGGCCACCACTGCGCCGAACCGTTGATGCGGCTGCTCGGCATTGATGGCACCGTGCGCGTCTCGTTCGCTTTTTACAACACCCGCGAGGAGGTCGACCTGCTGAGGGAGGGCATCGTCCGAATCGTTAAAATGTTTCGGCCAAGAGATGGAGGTTCTCTTTCCTCACCGTCCGCCTCATAGATGGATTCATATAGGAAAGATTGCAGGTATGTCCCGTTTATTCTTCTCCATTTTATTTTGTGAATTCATGAAAAATTTTATGATTTTTTTGCCGGATTATCAGAAGAATACACTACTTTTGTGGTGTTGCTCGGTATTGAATCCTCTCTTGGGGAGGAGGAAAGGTGTTCCGATGGTAGCGGGATAAATGTAAAACAAAATTTTAATCACTCATCGGAAGGAATAGTCTCAAAATATTGTTAAATAACAAAAACAGGTTCATTTTTTCTTTGTATTTACTCTCTAATCATTTAACTTTGCGGCGCTGATTTCAACAGGCGCGTTGATTGATTTGAAAATGAACATTTTAAGCGAATCACACACGAATAAAAGTTAATTTAATGAAATGGTGCCTTCTTCGCGAGTAGTTAAGAAAGATCGGCAATTGTCTATCCTGACTTTTGAGGGATGTGCACTTGTCTCATTTGTGTTTTGAAGTTATTGATCAATCATATTCATCCCGATGTCAAACAAATAAAAAGAGTACTCTTGCAGAATCACTTGTAAACCCCGGGATCAGCATAGTTCAGACAAGACAGTCATCTTGTCTTTAAGCGTGTCGCAGGTGTCTGAAAAAAGTGTGTCGCAGGTGTCTGAAAAAAGTGTGTCGCAGGTGTCTGAAAAGTATAAAATATTGTCTTGATAATATACAATTTCAATATGAGAGTTAAAAGAAGCATTTTTTCTGCATTTCTATGGCAGATATTCATCGGGATCAGCCTGATCATTTCGGGGTGTGAACACGACTATTACCAGCCTGATCCGGATAAAAAAGGCTCCGGATCCTCTTTGTTTGGCGACACCGTCAGTGTACCGGCTACCTTCACATGGGCCACGATGCATACGGTGAATGTAACTGTGCAAGTAGATGATCAATACAACGGTCAATACTATTATATCGTAGAACTGTTCGATGCCAATCCGATCTTCAATAAGGAGGCAACGTTGTTGAGCAAGGGGGTTGCCAGACAGAACAACCCGTTTACCACGGAGGTGGTATTGCCCGGCGCGGTAGAGATCATCTATGTGCAGCAGACCAACCCCACCGGCGGGAAGACCATTGCTGCGGTGGAGGTAACCTCCCTCTCCCTTCATTACACCTTTTCCACGACAGGAGCAGTGATGCGCTCTGCTTTCGTCGGCGGAGGTGAAACAGCCGAAGGGATGGTATTGAGTGCTGCTGCTGCCGATCAATACACGTTGCCTGCAAACTATACGGAAGTCACCCAAACGAGCGGCCAGCTCAGTTTGAATTTAAGTAAAGGCCCTTATCTGATCAGCGGCAGCTTCTCCGGAACAACAACTTTCTGGGGGACAGGTGAGATTTATGTAACCGGGACGCTGGAGGTAAGAGGGCAGTTACAAATTCCGAAGAACTGCAAACTGATTGTGCTGCAGGGAGGTAGCGTTGTGGTGAGAAACAACGACATGGAAGTGCTGCAGGGTGCGCTGTTTTATAACAACGGGACCGTCGATGTGCAGGGGATCCTGTTTACCAGCGGCCAAAAGGCAGTGATCATCAACGATCATCAGATGGATACCCGGAATTTGTTCATCTATACAAACGATGTAAGCGTGACCAATAACGGGACCTTGGACGTTGAGGATGAGGTGAGCATGACCAATAAGAGTACCTTCATAAACCGCAACGAGGCAGAAATGAGCTCTTTGAGCCTGGATAACGGGACCTTTGTGAATGAAGGAACCGTAACCGTGAAAGAAACTACGCAGGCTACGAATCGTACGGTAAAAATCATCAATCGCAACCTTTTTACTACCAAAAAGCTGTATTTGTCCGGCTATGCTTCCTTACAAAACGACTGTCATATGCAAGTTGGGGATTTCATGGTGCTTACCGAAGCATCTATTGTGATCAATGAGGGCGCTTTACTCACCACTGCTGTGTTGGATATGAACAATACCCGTATAGAGTTGGGCAGTGCATCGATGATGCATGTCACCAATCGGGTTATGTATTGGTACAACGCGGGAAGTGCCGGCAACGGTTTTTTCGGAACAGGTACCCGTAAGGCGCTTTTAAAGATCCATAAAGCCGAGGCGTGGAGCATGCTCGCTACAAATATTATTCATTATCAGGGCAACCTGGAGATTGAATGTTATGACCATCCGGCTGAAATGTTTTATCCGTGGAGGCGATGGACACAGCACGGTGTAACCTGGGCTGGCGAGGGCGGATCTACACTGGTCATCCCTGCCACGGAGTGTAATGAGGGGGGGAATCACTACACCCCTCCCACGCCGCCTTCCAATCCCACCTTCCCGATCATTTACGAAGGTTCGGATCTCACTTACCTCTTCGAGGACAACTGGCCTTATCTGGGCGACTACGATATGAATGACCTGGTGATGGATGTGACACCCACCTACAGCCAAGACGCGAACAATAAGGTGACCCAGATGAGGCTGGATATTGTGTTGAGGGCCGTGGGAGCGACCAAAAGTCTGGGTGTGGGACTTCAGCTGGACGGGGTATCCCCGTCGTCGATCACCAACGTAACCCGATCGAACAACGCCGGTTTTAACGGGAGTATCTTTTCACCCGATAACAAAGGCCTCGAAAAAGGTCAGACATACGCGGTGATCCCGATTTTTGATTTTGCGCACCAGGCCTTGGGCAACTCCTCCGCTGTCATGATCAATACCATTAAAGGATCTCCCAATTCCGTGCAGTCGATGACGGTTTCTTTTACGGTCAACTTCAGTGTCCTTCTGGAGAGTGCGGCGGTAGCGGTAGATAAATTCAATCTCTTCCTCGTAAACGGAGGATACAAAAACAAGCGAAACGAGATTCATTTATCCGGATTCGCACCGACGGACAAGGCAGATCATAACAGATTCGGGTTTGCCGATGACAACTCGAACAACAAGTATTATACTTCCAAGGAGAACCTGATCTGGGGATTGGCTATTCCCGGCTCAGCCAAATATCCCGTGGAATGGACATCGATTCGGCTTGCCTATCCGGAGCTGGAGGGCTGGGTTGTGAGTGAAGGAAAGTCTAATAAAGATTGGTATCAGCACCCTGTCGAAACTTTAGTATATGACGAGTGATATTATTGCAAATGACCGTGTAACCGTCGTGGATAGAATAACAAATTCAGGTGAGAAGGATGTGAAAAGGCATCTCCTGATCATTGATGATAAGATTGCCATCGTAAAAATTATCTCTGTGTATCTTTCCCATGAGTTCGACATTACCTATTTCGAGACACCGGTAAAAGCCATTGAATGGTTATATAAGGGGAATACCCCCGATCTGATCATCCTGGATATACGGATGCCGGAAATGAGCGGGGAGGAATTTCTTGCCTATATCAAAAAAAACGGGCTCTTTAAAGAGATTCCCGTTATCGTCCTGTCGGGCGTGGAGGATAGCGCCACCCGCATCCGGATGCTGGAGGAGGGGGCGGACGATTATATCCTGAAACCTTTCAACCCCATGGAGTTGAAAATTCGGATCCGAAAAGTATTGAAGTGAGTCCGGTCGTCGTATATATCGGTCATAACGACCAGTTAAAGCAATATTTCTCGGGCTTGCTGGAAAAGATAGGAAGCGGAGAATATTTACAAGTTACCCATTCTGATCAGGCTGCCGAATGGCTCAGTTCCCATCCGGAAGAGCAATTTGTGTTTGTCCTTTTTGAACAACATACTGCAGATGTAGATAAAGAGGATATCAAAAGGCTTCGCAAAAGCTTTCCTTATCTTTATATCCTGCTGGTCACCAGCGGCCTCTCTTCTGTTGAGCGTATGTATTATGTCCGGAGCGGGGTCAATGATACGGTGCCGCCGACGGTAAAAGCGGATGTATTGCATCGTTTTTTTCTTTTTATAGCCAGATTTCATCCGCAACTGCAGTCGGAAACAACCGGGCAACATTCTTTGGGAAGTTATCGCATACCGTTTGCCAAGAGATTGTGTGATATCATCATCTCGCTGATTGCCATATTGATCCTGTCTCCTTTACTGGTAGTCATCTCTCTTGCGATCCGCCTGGAGAGCGAGGGGCCAATCATCTATCAATCGAAACGCGCCGGATGCAATTATCGGGTGTTCGATTTTTTGAAATTCAGGTCGATGTATGTCGATGCAGATAAAAGGCTGGAAGAGATGAGAAAGTATAACCAGTATGCGACCACGCAGGCTGAAACGGCATCGACTGTTGAGGCATCATCCTTTCATGATCTGATTTTACCGGAACAGGAAGAGCAGACAATCCTGATAGGGGATGATTGCATCGTGAATGAAAAAGAGTTTATTGCCAGCAGCAGGCAGAAAAAGGAAAATGCTTTTTTCAAAATCGAAAGGGATCCGAGAATCACCCGGGTGGGACATTTTATCAGAAAATACAGCCTGGATGAGCTCCCCCAACTATACAACGTATTGAAAGGCGATATGTCTATTGTGGGCAATCGTCCGTTGCCGTTATATGAAGCAGAACTATTGACGCAGGATCATAGTGTCGAGCGGTTTATTGCTCCGGCCGGTTTAACCGGATTGTGGCAGGTAGAAAAAAGAGGAGAGGGCGGAAAACTCTCTGCCGAAGAACGTAAACAGCTGGATATCTATTATGCACAACACCATTCGCTCTTGTTGGATATTCAGATAATATTCCGTACTTTTACCGCATTCATTCAAAAAGAAGATGTGTAAAACCTTCAGACAGTATAACATGACGACCAGGATATCCGGATGTCTTACGGCCTTTTTTCTGCTCTTTCCCTTCTTTTCATCAATAGCCCAGAATGATGATATTACAGCCCTGTCACCCAAGGATTATCTGAACTTGCGGTTGCCCTCGCTGGCGGGGC
>Ga0265294_10006397_pt1 | contig 14144 bp, 11 predicted proteins | sample MunlanPumphouse3_FD_192504 | JGI IMG/M metagenome (GOLD analysis project Ga0265294, IMG submission 192504) | Groundwater microbial communities from a municipal landfill in Southern Ontario, Canada - Pumphouse #3 | ecosystem: Environmental > Aquatic > Deep subsurface > Groundwater | place... | reverse complement strand
TTTCAATTGAAAAAAAAACTCCAAGGGTGATATTAATGCGCTCTTTCCCATTAACAAATCTTTGGAGGCATTATCATGCATTGGTTGGATTATGTGTTGGTCTTCATTCCGTTGCTGGTGGTTTTATGGATCGGGATAAAAACCCAGCGTTATCTCACTGGAGTATCTGACTTTTTGACTGCCGGTCGGGTGGCTGGCCGTTACGTAATTTCGGTTGCCTCAGGTGAAGCTGGACTTGGCTTGATCAGCTTGGTTGCGCTTTTTGAAATGTATTACACCTGCGGATTCGGAATTAGCTTCTGGAGTAAAATTTCCGCCCCGCTCGGTTTGATTTTTGCGTTGACCGGATTCTGCACTTACCGTTACAGAGAAACCCGAGCAATGACGATGGGACAATTCTTTGAAATGCGCTATAACCGGACATTCCGCATTTTCGCGGCAATTCTGCAGAGTATCTCCGGCGTAATCAATTATGCGATTTTTCCCGCGGTCGGCGCGCGTTGCCTGATCTATTTTCTTGATTTGCCGGCTTATATCACGATTTTCGGTATGGGCTTTCCGACTTTCGGTTTGGCGATGTTTTTTTTCCTCTCAATTGCCGTATGGATAGTAATGATGGGCGGTCAAATCACAATCATGGTAACCGATTGCGTTCAGGGTTTGCTGAGTTATCCGATGTATGTAGTGATTGTCGGGTTTATTCTTTACAAATTTTCCTGGACCAACGAAATGGCACCTACCCTTCTTGATACCGAGCCAGGTAAAAGCTTTCTGAATCCTTATGACGTATATAACCTGAGAAACTTTAATCTATTTTACGTTATGGTCGGTATTTTTTCCTCGATTTTCAATCGCATGGCTTGGTCTGGAACATCCGGTTATAATGCGGCCGCGGCGACACCACACGAGCAGAAAATTGGGGGCTTACTCGGTACCTGGCGCTCTGGATTGTCGGTTATGATGTATACCCTGATGGCAATCGCCGCATTTACTTATATGAAACATATTAATTACCAACCGCAGGCAACGAAAGTCAGCAAGCAGTTGACCTTGAAGACTATTTCAGACATTGCGAGTGAAGACAAATTCAATGTTGTCCGTGGCGAAATCAGCGATTTCATTAAATCAGGTAAAGCGGCACCTGAATTACAGCAACGGGTCGGCGACAAATTCGATTTATCGAAGCCGCTGACCGGCACCGAAGATTACAAGGAAGTTGCCAAAATCGCCATTGATTCGGTTGACAAAGCCAAAGGATTGACCTTCAATACTATTTACAGTCAGATGCTGGTACCAATCGCGGTACGCGATATGTTGCCGATCGGGATCACCGGAATAATGTGTGCCATCATGATTTTTTTGATGGTCAGTACTGATACCACTTATATGCATTCCTGGGGCAGCATTATCGTTCAGGACGTAGTTCTTCCGTTCTGCCCGAACGGCTTAAGGCCGGAAGTGCAGCTGAAATTGCTCCGTTTTGTCATAGCGGGAGTAGCGGCATTCGCATTTTTATTTTCATTGCTCTTCGCCCAGGTTGATTTTATTTTGATGTTTTTTGCGATTACCGGTGCTATCTGGCTCGGCGGCGCCGGTCCGGTAATAGTGTTCGGCCTTTATTGGCGGCGCGGTACCGCTGCCGGAGCATTTACCTCGTTGATCTCCGGCAGTTCTATTGCTGTCGGCGGAATTGTCTGCCAGCAGATGTGGGTAAAAAGCATTTACCCATTTCTGTCCAATAACGGTTTGGCAGAGCCAGTTAAAGAATTCTTATGGAATGTATCTTCACCGTTTCATCCTTTAGTCATCTGGGACATGACCCCGGATAAATTCCCCATCAATTCGCAGGAAATATATTTTATTGCCATGTTGGTATCAATTTCGCTGTACATTGTAATTTCACTGCTGACCTGCCGCGAGAAATTCAACATGGACCGTATGCTCCACCGCGGTATTTATCATACCGAAGGCATTGCCCTGCAGAAAACGCGTTTTAACCTCAGTAAAATTGTCGGTATCACTTCGCAGTACACTACCGGTGACAAAATTCTGGCATGGTCGGTGTTCATCTGGTCTTTTGTTTACAACTGCGTAATCTGTTTCGCTCTGGTTATTATCTGGAATCTCTTTCACAGCTGGCCGAATGAATGGTGGGCATGGTACTTCTATATCAACAGCATTCTGCTGGCTGGAGTGGTCGGATTGGTGACTACAATATGGTTCTCAATTGGAGGGATCAAGGATCTTATCCAGCTTTTCCAAAGGCTGGAAGGAAGAACCGCCGATACCCTAGACGATGGACGGGTTGCCGGTCACATTTCCCTCGCTGACATTAAACTCGTTGAGAAGGTTGAACACCAGGAAATGCCGAAAAAGTAGGTTTGTCAGGCCTCAGAAACACCCATTGCGCAGCGCCGTCAGGAACCTGGAAATTTTCTGCGTGTTGCGCTGGGTGGACAGCCGCGTTTTTTGGCATAAAGCCTTGAAAAATAATAGCGGTCACTGAATCCGGTAGCAGCAGCAATTTCGCCGATACTCATTTCGGGATGCGCCTTCATCATACTTTCAGCCTTCTCCAACCGTTTTTCATTCCACAGCTCTTTGAAAGACAGACCGGTTCTTGCCTTAATCAGATGCGATACGGTAGAAACGCTTCTCCCGGAACGGCGCGCAATATCAGAAAGTTTCAGATTATAGTCCAGTCCGTTTTCGATGGCGTTTCTCACCTGTTCCCAGATCCGGTCGCCATGCCATGCCACCAGCTCGCGGGTAACGATGTAGTCCAGCAACATGTCGAACATTCCCACCAGGTCGGCAAGCGCCTCACCGGAGAAAAAAGGGCGACTCATGAATTCCGCGGCAAGCTGCGACTGCAGTTCCTGGTCTTCGCTGATTATCGGTGGTGTTTCTTCGGTTCGGAATTGACCGAAACTGATATAGCCCGCCAGCTGCCCGTCAATAAATACCGGCGCCATTACTTCCCTCAAACCGGCATGGCAATGATAACATACTGCGCGTTTTGCGGCAGCTGCTTCCTGCTGCTTTCTGCGGTCAAGCGCGAAACATTTTTCCGACCCGCCGAGATGTCGCTGTACCATTTGGCAGAAAAGACAATTGGTCAGATGACGGCCGCGCTTCAGAATTACGCCGTCTGCAGAAAAAAATACCGTTTGGATATTTAATACCGAAGCAAAATGATCCAACAATTTTTTTACTTCATCCCGTAAAATCAGCTCAAGCGTCAAAGACATCAGCAACCTCCATGATTTGGATTAAAATAGCACTGAATTGCAGGTTTATCCATCTATTTGTAATATTTTCCATTTACAATCAGCATTTATCAGGTTATAATTATAATAGACAATTCATCAACCAAGGAGGATATTTCTATGGAAAAAGTAAGAATTGGAATCATCGGTCTCGGGTTCATGGGAACTACGCACTTTCGGATTTACCGGGGGCTGCCAAACGCTGAAATCATCGCAATTGCGGATGTCGATGCGGACAAACGGCGCGGCGATATCACGAAAGTATCCGGGAATATCGGTAATGAAGATAATACCATACCACTGGATCTGAACGGCGTTAAAGCTTATGATTCAGGACTTGCATTAATTGAAGATCCAAACGTAGATGTTGTTGATATCTGTGTCCCGACGCCCGACCATAAAGATTTGATAATAGCCGCGTTAGGAAAAGGAAAACATGTATTTTCCGAGAAACCGCTTTGCCGGAATCTCGCGGAAATGGCAGAAATAGAGCAGGCAGTCAAAAGCGCCAACACTTTTTTCAATGTCGGAATGTGCATCAGAGCATGGCCGGAATACTTTCATGCGCAAAAACTGTACAAGTCCGGGGTGCTGGGCAAAGTCCGCAGTGCTATGTTCCGCCGTCTTTCCCCAAGCATAGACGGCAATTCCTGGAAAAACTGGTTTATGGACAACAGTCGTTCCGGAGGTGCCCTGCTTGACTTGCATCTGCATGATACTGATTTGGTATGTTACTTTTTCGGTTCTCCCCGGGCGGTAAATACTTTCGGCGTCCGCGGTGTCTGCAGCGACAACGGATTTGACCACGTCATTACCAATTATGATTTTGGCGACAATTCACTGATCATGGCCGAAGGCGGCTGGACCGCGCCAAGAACAATTCCGTTCGAAATGAGTTTCCAGATTATCTGCGAAAAAGGAACGCTCCGTTTCAACCATGAAGGCTACAAAATCCATTGGAATGACGGTAAAATCGAAACTCCGGAAATCAATATCGGCGAGTTGCCTACCGGCTGGCATCAGGAACTCAATTACTTCGTTGACTGCGTCAAAAATAATGTTACGCCGAACCGTTATCAGACTCCTCAGCAAATTTTCGAGTCGTTCAAGGTTATAATGGCAGAAATGCAGTCAGCAGAAACCCAAGGCAAAACGGTGGAGGTAAAATAATGTACAAAGCACTTAATTACTGGGTATTCGGCGGATTCGGACCCAATCGGACACCATATGAGTTTATCGATTTCGCCGTAGAAATGGAGCTGGATGGAGTCGAACTGACAGTCGGCGATGCTATCAGTCCGGATATCTCCGAAGCGGAATGCGTAAAAATTCGTGATTATGCCAAAAGCAAAGGAATCGGTTTACGGACGTTGGCTACCGGTTTTTACTGGGGTTGCTCGCTCTCCTCGGAAGATGCCGCAGAACGCGCAACGGCCATGGATTTCACCCGCAAGTACCTGCAACTCGCCGCTTGGCTGGGTGTCGAAACCGTACTGCTGGTACCCGGCGCTACCTGCGTGGGCTGGGATGATTCCAGGCCGATACAATCATATGCATCGGTATGGCAGAAGTCGGTTGTCGCAATCAAGGAAATATCGATCTTAGCGGAAAAACTCGGCGTCAATGTCGGACTGGAAAACGTGTGGAACCAATTTCTGCTGTCGCCGATGGAATGGAAATTATATTTGGAACAGTTCGAATCTGAACGTATCGGTATTTATTTTGATGTCGGCAACTGTTGCTATATCGGCCGCCCTCAGGATTATGTTGAAATTCTCGGGGACAAAATCAAAGCTGTTCATCTCAAAAACTTTTCAGGCAGCGATTGCGCCGGCGGAATGCACGGGTTCGGCGACGATCTAATGACCGGCGATGTCGATTTCACCGCCGTTTTTGCCGCGCTTAACCAAATCGGTTATCGCGGACCGCTGACCGCGGAAATGATCCCGTTCTCGCGTCTGCCCGATTTGGTACTCCCCGATCAGGAATTGGCCGAAAAAACCGCACGCCAACTCAAGGCGCTTTAATCCATGAAGATCGGTGTTATTGCTCAAAGACTGCAACGGCCGCTGTTTGAATGCCTTGAAACAGCGGCCGAACTGCAGCTGGACGGGGTTCAGCTTTATTCGGTAAGTACACGCGAAAATCTTCTGGATTTCTCCCCTGCAAAACGCCGGGAAGTAGTACGCCATTGTGATGACCTCGGGCTGGAAATCTCCGCAGTTTGCGGAGAGATCGGCGGGCATGGTTTCCGTATCGCCGAGAAAAATCCGGAACGCATTGAGCTGACCTGCCGTAATATCGATCTGGCACTGGATATGGGGTGCCGTATCGTCACCACCCACATCGGTGTCGTCCGCAACAACCGCAATGATGAGCTTTATCGCAATCAAGTCAACGCTCTGCGCGAAGCCGGCCGCTATGCCGCCGCCCATAACGCTGTAGTGGCGATTGAAACCGGACCGGAACCGGCGATAACGCTGAAAATGCTGCTCGAAGACGTTGATTCTCCAGGAGTCGGGATCAATTTCGATCCGGCAAATCTGGTAATGGTACTTGGCGCGGATGAAGTATCTGAACTGGAAATTCTGGCTCCGTATGTTGTCCATACTCACGCCAAAGACGGCGTCAATTACCGCAGCTGCGATCCGGAGAAAGTTTACGACGCATTCGCTAAAGGGGGCATTAAACAGCTCTTTGCCGATACCGGTGAAATATTTCGTGAAACGCCGCTGGGTCAGGGTTCTGTAAAATGGGAACAATATTTGTCCGCTTTAGAGAAGATCGCACCGGATATATTTCTTGCTATCGAACGTGAAGCCGGATCCGATCCGGTCGAAGACACCAGGCTTGCTATCAATTTTCTCTCAAAACAACCTTGTTTATCCGCAAAGCGTTTTCCGGAGATGTCTCATCGCTGAAAAAGAACAGCGGGATAAACAATCCTGTAATCTTTGCATCGGAGTCTATTTTCCCATTAACAGATCTACGGGATTTTTTTCAAAAACGGTCTTCGGTTTGTTGATGACCTGACTGGCTTGTTTTTCAATCATTTTGCTTCTGACAATTCTGAACGCGCCGGTTTGCCGCCATTGATCCAGACTGGGCGGGAATCCGCGCAAAATAACGAGCAGCGCAAAAATTGTCAGTTCAAAAATCCAAACTGCATATTGGGTTGATTCCGGCATAAAATATACGGCAAAAAACACCAGTATAACCACAAGTAACGGAGCAAGAAAAATCCGGTCATATTTCGGAATGATAAAGTAACCGTTGAAAATTCGTCCCCATAACGAAATCGGCGGTGCGGTTCCTGTTAAATAGCATGACAATCTGATTCCAATGCCAAGCAGTGCGATGCAAACTAATATAAATGACAAGGGAAAACAATTTTTATCCAATGTCAGCGCCATCATAGCGTGCAACCACCATACCGCCAACAAGATCGGCACCAATATCTCACAAATCCGGTTTTTTATGCGCGGTTCTTTTTTTTCAATCGCCGCTAACGCACTGTAAGGCCAGCCCGCAATGAAAGTTTTCAAACTCTTCTTTGTCAGAACCTCCTCATCCGATTGCAACCATGCAATTTGGTTCCACGGAAAATCTTTTAGAACTTCACGCAACAGACTGAAACACAACCAGTAACACACTGCCAACGAAATCACCATACTATAAACTGAAACAACCGGATAAAACGCAAATGGCATAATTGCCGCAATTAAAACTTTCTTCAGCCAGTATTTTCGCCAGGGAATACCGCTAAAAGTTGAATAGGTTGCGCAAATTATATAAGTGTAGAGAAATATCGCCAACGGCGTCACAATGGAAATATCGTGGTCCCAAAGTGTTATCGAACAGAGTAGCCCCACCGTCAGCATATCAGAAGCATTGAGCTGGATAGAGCCATTGGGCAAACGTGTACCAAATTGCCAGGGTGTCATAGTAAGCCATCTGCCGTATTTTCCGGCAGGATAAGGATAGAAAGCAATTACCCGCCAGGCACCAAACACCAAGGAGGCCAGAAATATCAACAAAGTTCTTAAGCCGGTAAAGACCGCAACCGGAAACCATTGATCCAACCAATAGGTCACTCCGAAAACAGTAAGAAAAACCCAAATCGACCAAACCGGGGGGAAATTCATCAGCCAATAAGGACGCATTTTCAAGATTTTCGCTCCTTCAGATACTGGTCGATAATATTGATTTTGTCGGGATGCACCAAACTCTCAAGTGCTTCCGCAAGCAAAATATCCTCTCCTCCTGCCTGCTGTTTGATCGCGGCAGGAGTATCATAAGCGATGATTTCACCGTCGCCAATAATCACAACTTTATCGGCCAATGGCTCAACCAGTTCGGGCACCGGTACTGCCATAACCACTGTTACATCTTCGCGGGCGGCAAGCATTTTCAATATTTTACTCATTGCCAACAACGCCGCAGAATCAAGACCACCGGAAAAAGGTTCGTCCAAAACCAAAATCGGGACTTCAGTTATCAGAGCCGAACACAAACCGAGTTTCTTCTGCTGCCCCGTGGAATAAGACGAAATCGGACTGTGGGCTTTTTCCTTCAGATCAAATACTCCCAGCAACACTTCGGCGTGTTCCATTGCCCGGAAACTGTCTATTTCGTAAAGTCGCGCCACCGCCAGAATAAATTCCATGCCGGTACTGTTGGGAGGAAAAAATGGCGTGTCCGGCAAGTAAACCAACTGTCGCCGGATCGCGCTTTCGTTTTCTATTGAGCTTCTGCGAATTTTGCCGTCAATTTCGACTTCGCCTCTGATCGGATAAATCGTTCCCCCGATCAAACCCAGCAGGGTACTTTTCCCCATACCGTTCGGCCCCATTACAACCACAAGTTTGCCGGATTCGATTTCAAGCGAAACATTCTTCAAGACCGGGCTTATGCCATAATGGTGCCAAACATTGCGGACACTGATTATACTTTTCATCTTAACTCCTGATAAAAATATCCATTATCCGGTGATATGAAGTAAAAAAGGCAATCCGTTTTTAGTGTACCTTACGGGAGCCAAAATGATTTTATTGTGTAAAGTTTTCCTTCCACGCCCACAGCCCCAACGCGGGATTGCTGATATAAAAAACCTCTTCACCGTTAATCAGATTCATCCCGTCTTTCAGGGAATCCGTCTGATACTGTCGCGAAATTTCATCCAGATCACCATACTTGAATCCTACGCTTTCAATCTCGGCGCGGGAAATCTTCGGACCCGGACAATAAGTGATATTGAAGCGACCTTCCGAAGAACCGTGGATCAGGTGCGCCGCCGCGCCCAAATTGTTTTTCAGCTCATCGTTTTCAGCTACCGCGCGCAATGTTGCCGGCGTTCCGAAATAACCATATTTCCTGATGAGCCGGTCAATTTCTTTATCCTCGCCGAACTCGCGCAATGCCGGAGCCAAAACAATGAGTTCGCCTTTATCAGCGAGTACCATGCGGGTGCGGTATACCGCTTTGTTGCCCAGCCAGGTACTTTTGAATTCTTCAGGATCGAGGTACACGATAACTTTGGACAGTTGCCGGTCAAGCAGTTCGAGATTGGTTTTCTGGGACAACGCGCAACCTTTCAAAAAACATTCGTCGTCATTTCCCGCAAAAAATCCGCGCATCGCCATCTTGCCGGAAACCTTATCGCGCGCCATAACGGTCAGCATGTAATAAATCGGCAGATCGCCAAGAAATTCTTTAACGCCATAATTGAACAGGCGGCGCACCGGAGAATCAGCCTGCCCCATAATACGTTCCATATTGCAGGCCGCACCGAGAAAATGCGATTTATTGATAATTTCCGAACCGCCGACACCGACCAGGATGTTTTTCGTGTAGTTGGCCATACCCACAACTTCGTGAGGCACAATCTGGCCGATGGACAAAATCAGGTCATAACCGTTGAACAGGATACGGTTAACATCGACACCCACCTCGTATTCAACTTTGCCGCCAGACCACTCGCGAAGCAAATCGCCGGGAACCACTCCCTTCCTGACTACATCACGCCGCCAGTCATGAACGACAAATGCATCCAGCGGGATATCCGGTCCGAACATGGCGCGAATCTCCCCTTCAGTCATTGGCGCGTGAGTACCCAATGCTGGTATGATGTCAACGTGTGCACGGCCGCGAAGCATTTCGTAAACCATGGCGGTAATCGGTCCGGAATAAGAATTCAACCGGGTAAAATCGGGGGGAATCAATAACACTTTTTGTAACTTCCCGCCGATTTTGTCTATTACTCCGGCAACCATATCTTTGAGTTCGGCATCCGTAATTGCCAGATCAACTCCGCCTCTTTCCATCAATATACTCATTGTTTTGTCCTTTTTAAAAAAGTTGATTTCTAGTGCTCTATCTTTGCTCAATTATGTCATTTAATATATACGGTTTTACTGTACTTGCAAGAATACCCGCACCTGCCATAATAACACTGAAGATTTGTTTTTAAACTTCACGCGCGCATAATGCGCGCGCAAAGTTTAGATTATGAATTTACGACATTTTCTCTCCAGTCTCATAAATGTTTTTTCAGCCGGGAAACGCCATTTTTATAAACCCTGTTTATTTGCCTTAATTCCGATAATCACGGCGGAAAATTAATTCATTACCGTCCTGCCAGTCGATTCTAACTCTATCGGACTTTCAAAACACTTCCGGCAGGGTATATTAGCCTTATCAACCCGAAAAGAGAAGGTCAGTTGCAAAATTCAGCTATTGGAAATACGCTTTTATTGAAGTGAAAATGTATGAAAAACATACCCGCTACACAAAAATGTTCATCACCAGACACCCCTACGGCAAATAAAACTCACAGTATACAATTCACGATCCTGACCAGTTTCATTGTGATTCTGCTGCTGACGACAATTCCAATGATCACTTATATGCATACCCGGCACGCGGCCACCCTCATGCAGCTTGCCGACGAACTCATGTCGCGCGCCTCGGAAGCGATCATCGAACAGACCACGGACTACCTTAAACCCGCGATCGCCATGGTAGAAATGAGCGCCCGACTCGCATCAGAAACAAATACATTTTCACTGCGTCCCGGAACTGATACTGAAAAACGGGCCATCGCCATCCTGAAACAATACCCGCAGCTGGCTATGTTCAACATGGGCGACGAGAATGGTAATTTTCTGATGCCAAAGAAAATGCCCGACGGAACTATCGCCACCAAGCATATTGAGGCCGACGCCGACAATCCCCGCACAACCTGGATCTATCGTGATCGCAATGGCCAAGTTGTCAGAACTGAACAGCTCGATACTATCGACTACGATCCACGCTTGCGTCCCTGGTATGCCAATGCCAAAGATAATGAAGGTATCAACTGGACTGATATGTATATTTTATTTACCGACAAGTCTCCAGGAATTACCGTCTCCTGTCCGCTCCGTAATGCCCAAGGTCAATTCATCGGCGTTTTCGGCATTGATATCGTATTAGACTCCATGTCATCATTTCTCCAGACTCTGAAAGTGGGCGAACGCGGCATCGCTTTCATCATCAACAGTCAGGACGAACTGGTGGCCTATCCCGACATCACGCGCATCGTACGCGAACACAATGGGAAGCCGACTCCAGCGCGGGTTGACGAAATCGGAGAACCACGAGTCGCGCGCTGTATCGAAGAATACCGGGCAAACACCAAATCGCGTTTTACCTTTACTGCCGACGGGATCACCTATATTGGTTCGGTTACGAGTTTCCCGAAGTCTTTCGACAACGACTGGAAAATCGCCATGGTCGTCCCCCGGAACGAGTTTATCGGCTCCCTCCGCGACACCGCACGCAATACCCTATTGGTGGCCGGAATCATCCTGGTGATTGCGATCATCGTGGCCGGCATCTTGTCCCGCAGCATCTCACATCCTGTGACCGTTTTGGCGGACGAAGCGCGGCAACTGCAGAACTTCCGATTTGATTCCACCATATCTCCGAATTCCCATATTCGCGAAATTCGGGAACTTCAAAGTGCGTTGGGCTGCGCAAAAATCGCCCTCGCCGCATTCGGCAAATACGTTCCCGGTGAACTTGTTCGCCAACTTGTAAATCGCGGACAGGCGGCACACATCGGCGGACAACGTGAAGAACTTACGGTTTTCTTTTCTGACATTCAAGGATTCACCCCTATCTCTGAACTTCTCGAACCGGAACCTTTGATGAATCATCTTTCCGAATACTTCGACCATGCGACCAACGTGATTTCCACACACAGAGGAACGGTCGATAAATACATTGGCGATGCGGTCATGGCATTCTGGGGCGCTCCGACTCCGGAATCCGACCATGCATACCTGGCCTGCCTGGCCGCACTGGACTACCAGCAGCGGGTTCAGCAACTAAACGCAAAATGGACCGCTGAAGGCAAAGTAATCCTCCCCACCCGCATTGGTATTCATTCCGGCGAAGTGATTGTCGGCAACATGGGTTCCGCCGAACGGATGAATTACTCCGTCCTCGGCGACGCGGTCAACATTGCCAGTCGTCTCGAAGGCGCAGGCAAAGTATACGGCACAACGATCATCGCCGGTGAAACCGTTTATCAGAAGACAGCAGACCGCATGATCTTCCGCCCTCTTGACCGCGTGGCTGTTTTGGGCAGAAAACAGAGCATCATGATATATGAATTGCTCGGGAATAAAGAAGACGAACTCACAGAAACCATTGTCCAACTTTGTGACAGCTTCACAACAGCACTCGAAGCCTATTTCCGCCGTGACTGGGCAGAAGCACTCAACTTATTCCTCGCCATACAGATTAAATTCCCGCAGGATCGACCGACTCAGCTTTTCATCGAACGCTGCCGGACAATGTCAGCCAATCCCCCCGGCAATGACTGGGACGGAACCACCCGACTTACCACCAAGTAAAAAACGTTACGGCTTTGACAAAGCGACATTTGTCGGCGACGGCAAAATAGCAAAAAGGCATCAGCTGAGCTTGTATTTCATCGGAATTATAATAATTTAAGCGACACAAACCCGGTTGACGACTGCTCATCCTGCTAATCCTTTTGAGGCAGTCGAAAACCCGTAACAATTTAAAATTCAAGGGTACAAACCTTTCGTTAATGTTGTCCCCCGAAGATTTCACGGAGAATCTTTATAATGAATAAAAAAGTATGCGCGGAACGGCTTCAAGCGCTGAAGGACTGCCGTAAAATTGTGGTCAAAGCCGGTACCAGGCTTCTGACCGACCCGGAATCAGTGCCGCAACTGGTTTCCGGAATTCAGGCATTGCGCGAAAAAGGAATCAAAGTACTGCTGGTTTCTTCCGGAGCCGTCGGAAATGGCATGAAACAACTGAAAATTGAAAAACGCCCACGCCAACTGGCTGATGTTCAGGCGTTGGCCGCCGTCGGCCAGTGCCATCTTATGGCCAAATATAATGAAGCTTGCGCCAAATTCGGTTTCTGCGCGGCACAACTATTGCTGACCGCCGACGATCTGCGCAACCGCGAACGTTATCTGAATATCATGAACTGCATTGATTCACTGTGGGAACGCGGTATTCTGCCGGTGATCAACGAGAATGATTCCGTTTCGATTTCCGAACTAAAATTTGGTGACAATGATATTCTGTCGGCACTTATCGCCACTATGACCAGAGCCAAACTGACCATTATTCTGACCACGGAATCAGGCCTGCGCGAACGCAATGCTGACGGCACACTCGGTTCCCGGATTTCGCTGGTTAAAAAGATCAATGATGACTTGAAAGCATCCGCCGAAGGTACCGACAACAAAAATCTTTCCATCGGCGGCATGATTTCAAAACTGCGCGCCGCGGAAATGGTCAATGCCGCAGGAGAATATCTCTGGGTGGCCGATGGCCGCAATCCATCGGCACTAAAAGAGATTGTCGCCGGACAAGACATTGGAACGTTATTCGTTCCATCACGGAAAATTATGGATTCGAAGAAACGTTTTATCCGCTTTTTCTCACGCTGCTCCGGACGAGTTTACGTCGACACCGGCGCGGCGGAAGCGGTAAAAAACAAAGGTAAAAGTCTGCTCCCTTCAGGAGTAACTGCTGCTGAAGGTGAATTCAAGCGCGGAGACACTCTGGAAATAATTGATCCGGCAGGAACAGTTATCGCCCGCGGCTTAAGCAATTTCGACAGCAAGGACTGCCGCACCATAATCGGTCATAAATGTGCTGAAATCAGCAAAATACTGAAACGTGATGCCGATGATGAAATCATTCACCGTGACAACCTGGTAATAGCAAACTGATGCGTATATTCATTAAAACATACGGTTGCCAGATGAATGAACGCGACTCCGAAGCCGGAGGCGCCATGCTGGCAGAACGCGGTCATGAGTTAGTGACCAATGAAAACGAAGCTGATGTGCTGATATTCAATACCTGCAGTGTCCGCGATCAGGCCGAACGCAAAGCTATCGGCAAGATCGGGTTCATGAAGAAATTGAAAAAGACGCGACCGGAACTGATTATCGGAGTCATGGGCTGCATGGCTCAGAATCGCGGCGAAGATTTATTTCGCGAATTACCGCATATTGATTTTGTCATCGGCACCGGACAACTTCACAAACTGCCGGACATTGTCGAATCCATTGCGGAAGAACGTAGCGCGCAAGTAGCGCTGTTGGATCCGGACAACGCCGTGCTGACCGGAATGGGAGCACATTGCCAAAACTCTATCTTTGCTTCGATTGCCATCACCCGCGGCTGTAACCGCTTCTGTACTTATTGCATCGTCCCGTATGTCCGCGGCAGAGAAATCAGCCGTGACATCGCCGATATCGTCGCGGAAGCACAAGAACTGGTAGACGGCGGCACCCGCGAAATTATGTTGCTGGGGCAAAACGTCGCCGCGTTCGG
>Ga0265294_10006395_pt1 | contig 14146 bp, 12 predicted proteins | sample MunlanPumphouse3_FD_192504 | JGI IMG/M metagenome (GOLD analysis project Ga0265294, IMG submission 192504) | Groundwater microbial communities from a municipal landfill in Southern Ontario, Canada - Pumphouse #3 | ecosystem: Environmental > Aquatic > Deep subsurface > Groundwater | place... | reverse complement strand
CGTCCTCCACCACCCGCAGATCGACCGGCATCCAGGTCGATCTGCGGGTGGTGGAGGACGAACATTTCGGAGCCGCCCTCCAGTACTTCACGGGCTCGAAAGAGCACAACATCGTCATGCGCAAACTCGCGATCGCGAGGAACTGGCGGTTGAACGAGTACGGGCTCGTCGACCTTGCGACCGGCGGGGCGGTCGCGGGAGAGGACGAGGCCGGGATCTACCGCGCCCTCGGTCTCGCCTGGATCGAGCCGGAACTCCGGGAGAACCGGGGCGAGTTTGAGGCTGCCCGAACCGGAACCCTCCCCGATCTCGTCGGTTACGACGCGATCAGGGGCGACCTCCATGTCCACACCACCTGGAGCGAGGGCGCTCATTCCATCGAGGAGATGGCACAGGCAGCCCGGACGCTCGGCTACGAGTACATTGCCATCTGCGACCATGCAGAGAGCCTCCGTATCGCCCGCGGCCTCTCCCCCGGGCGTCTTGCCGACCAGATGCGGGAGATCGAGCGGATCAACCGGGAGAGCGATGACGAATTCACCCTTCTTACCGGCACCGAGTGCAACATCGGCATGGACGGCACGATCGACCTCCCGAACAGCGTCCTCGCCGACCTCGACGTGGTGGTGGCAAGCGTTCACTCGGGGTTCAAGCAGTCCGAGAGCGAGATGACCGAACGGGTGCTCGCGGCGATGCAGAACGATCACGTCGATATCATCGGCCACCCGACAGGAAGGATACTCCTCTCCCGTGAACCCTACCGGATCGATCTCGCCGCAATCTTCGAAGCCGCGGCAGCGCTCGGGGTGCTTATGGAGATCAACGCGTTCCCGGCCCGGCTGGACCTCTCCGACATCAATGCCCGTTCGGCCCGCGGGGCAGGCGTCCGGTTCTCGGTCGCCTCGGATGCCCATCGCCGTGAGAACCTCCGGTATATGGAACTCGGCGTCGCGACCGCCCGGCGGGGGTGGCTAACGGCCGGCGATATCGCCAACACCCGGCCGCTTTCAGAACTAAGAAAAATCCTGCGCTCTTAGGGAGTTACCCGGCTGCCTGCTCCTGCTTGGCGCTGACGATATCCACGAGTTCGATCTCGAATGTCAGGGGCTGGCCGGCAAGGGGATGGTTTGCGTCCAGCGTCACGGTCGACTCCGAGACGTCGCTCACAACGACGACGGCCGCCTGGCCGTCCGGCTGCTGAACCTGGAGTTGCTGGCCGGGTTCGGGGTTGATCTCCTCGGGGAACTGTCCCCTGTCCACCGTGATGGTCATCTCCTCGCGGTGTGGGCCGTATGCCTCTTCGGGCGGGACCCTCATCGTCTTCGTCTCTCCCGGCTCCATGCCGACCACGGCCCGCTCGAACCCGGGGATGATCTGGCCGCTGCCGATGGTGAACTCGATAGGCGTTCGTTCTTCTGACGTGTCAAAGACCGTTCCGTCTTCAAGTTTTCCGGTGTAGTGCACCTTTACGGTGTCGCCTTCTTTTGCCTGCGCCATACTACATCACCACCCGGGGCGTTGTTGCCGATCCCTATTTATGCATGCCGGTTGGTCGCGGTTAGCCGGATCTCGGGGAATTTACCGGCCATTTTATCCCGGCTGGGATTCCCTGAACTATCCCGGCTCGCGAAGGCCGGCGGATCTTCATCTACCGCCCTTTCGGATGGCGTGCAGAACCCCTATCACGCCCTTCACATCGTAGCCGGGCGTCCGCTCTATCTCAAAATCGTAGTGCTCCCCGATGTAGTCGAGGAGCCTCCTGTTCACCGGCCCCCCGATCGGGGGCATGTGGAGTTCCATCTCGATCCGGCGCACCCCATCAAGGTGTTGTGGCCTGATGAACCACTCCGCCCCCTCGCAGTCGCACTTTAAGAAGTCGCACCCCCCGGCCGCGGCGGCGAACTCCTCGAGGGTGCAGGTCGTCACGGCGAGGGTTCTCTCTCCCCAGGCGATCCGGACTCTCTCCCCCGTGCCGAGCGCCCCGTCCACCACATCGACACCTCCGCCGTTTCGTGCGACGTTCTCCCGGAGCGCCTCTGTGAGGATGGGTTCGACGGCCAGCACGTGCCTCGAACGACGGGCGGCCCGGATGCAGAAAGCGCCCACGTTGGCCCCGATGTCCAGGACGATCTCGTCGGGCCGGATGTCGTCGAAGCGGTACTCGCCGACGACGTAGACGGCGTCGGCTTCGTGCGGCATCCTCCTGAAGGTTACCCCGTCGGGGGTGGTGAACAGGGACGTGTTCCCGGGATCGATGCCGGGTTTCCCGGCGTGATTTCGATACATCGCACCGTATAGTGTTGGGAATCCTCCCTATATGGGCATTGCTTCTTCATTTCTTTCGGCGCGTCGCCTTCTCCGTCTCTTGCGCTCTCCGGATCCGCATCGTCCCGGGGCTCCGAATTTTTTCACCTTATTAACCCTTTTTGTCCCGGGCATCGTTGGTCTGCATCGCCGGAATCGATATACTATGGACAAAATCGACGTCGCGAGCAAATTCCGGCGGCAAACGGGCCATTTTTATAAGCATATATTTATTAATTGGTGCTCATAGATGCTGTGTGCAGTAAGTCTCAAAACTGTATTTGAGGGGGAGATTTGCGATGGCCTATATGGACGGAATAACCTGCATCTGCGAAAACGGCCGGACGCTCGAGGACCACCGGCCCATCGTCGGCGACGAAGTCATCTCCGGGATCTACCGCAAGGCGGCGGTTCTCCAGGGAAGACGGATCCTTCACGTGAACTCGACCTACCAGAGCGGCGGCGTGGCGGAGATGATCCTCTCGCTCGTTCCGCTCATGAACGACGTCGGGATCAGGACGCAGTGGAATATCCTGACCGGCGAGGGTGACTTCTTCACCATCACCAAGAACTTCCATAACGCGCTCCAGGGACAGGCGATATCGTTCTCGGACGATGAGAAGCAGCTCTACCTCAAAACGAACGAGGGCTTCTCCGGGCAGATGAAGATTGACCACGACCTTGTGGTCATCCACGACCCGCAGCCCCTGCCCCTGATCCGGTTCTACGAGAAGACCCAGCCCTGGGTCTGGCGGTGCCACGTCGATCTCTCGAACCCTGATGCGAACCTCTGGGAGTTCCTCAAGGACTTTGTCCTTGACTACGACCGGATGGTCATCTCGCACGAGGAGTACCGGCGCCGCGGGATGCCGATGGAGCAGTGGATCTGCCGCCCGGCGATCGACCCCCTCTCGGAGAAGAACCGCGATCTCACTGACGCGGAGATCGCAGGGCTTCTTGAGAAGTACGGCGTGTCGATAGACAAGCCGCTGATCACCCAGATCTCGCGGTTCGATAAGTGGAAGGACCCCGAGGGCGTCGTCGACGTCTTTGCCCGGGTACGCGAACACGTCGACTGCAGGCTGGTGCTCTGCGGGAGCATGGCTCCGGACGACCCCGAAGGCTGGGCGATCTACCGTAGCGTCGAGGAGAAGGCGCGGGAGTTCATCGAGGCCGGCGACGTCATCCTGATCACCGCCGAAGACCACCTGCTGGTCAACGCCCTGCAGCGAGTCTCGTGCGTCATCCTCCAGAAGTCGCTCCGCGAAGGGTTCGGTCTGACCGTCACCGAAGGACTCTGGAAAGGGCGTCCGGTCATCGCGTCCCGGGTCGGGGGCATATCGCTCCAGATCGAGGACGGGGAGACCGGTTTCCTCCTCGACCCGACTGATACCGAGGGATTTGCCTGGAGGATCCGGCAGGTTCTCGAGAATCCTGATCTCGGAGAGCGGCTCGGCCGGGCAGGCAAAGAGCACGTCCGGCAGAACTTCCTGATCACCCGTCTTCTCTCCGACTATCTGGACATGCTGAGCGCGGAGCTCGGCGTTCAGAATACATAAAAAAAGGCATACAATCCCGATACACGTACTGCGGGCGGGGCCGTTAAAGCGGTCTCACGGCCGCGCCCATCCGGCAGATTCGTCTGGACTTATTTCGGGGATCCGGTTTTTTTTCCGGAGGGAGGCGCTTTCGGGTCGGGTTGCCCCGTCGCGCCCCCCTATGCAGGGCAGGTGGCAGAGATGGCCGGCCGAACCCGGGCAGGAGTTTGCAGCACCCTATCCTTTACATATGCTATTTGCGGGTCTTAGGGCAGATAATCCTCGATTTTTTCGATGGCGATGAGACTCCGGAAGACAAGAGATTGTACGTACCTGTTGACGCCACCACCCCCAGACGGTGTAGAATACGTGTCAGTCTATATAATCATTTCTCCGGACGGGACCGGTGCCGCAACCCCGGTGAATCCCGCCGCACCTCCGGGTTCCCATGCGGTGATCCCGCCGGTTCATACCGGACGGTGCTCCTGATTCGGGGAAAGCGTCCCGGGTCAACGACTGTTCTGCTCTGCCGCCCTTCCGGTGCGTCTCAAGCATCCCGGTGAGCTGCGCCGGCCCGGCAAAAAGGTTTGTGGAGGCTGGCTCCGCACGCCGCCGGCCTGTATGCCCTTACCGCCCGCCAGCCGCCTCGACGATCTCGATCGGCCGGGTCAACCTGGCCCGTGCGATGGTCTTTCCTTTCATCCCCTCGATGATCTGTTCGGCGGCTTCGATGGGCACGTCGACGGTGGAGTAGGTGTCGTAGATGTTGATCGCGCCGATGGCGCTGCCGGAGATCCCGGTCTCCCCCGCGAGCGCTCCGACGATATCCTTCGGCCTGATCTGGTGTTCCCTTCCAACCGGGATCCTGAGAAGAGCCTGCCCCCGGGTCGGTCTGATATCCTGTGGCTGGCCCTGGGCGGTCCCGCCGATTTCCAGTTTCAGGAGGGCGGCGGCGACCTCGAGCGAGGTGTAGTCCTCGGTGATGATCCGCTCGATGAGATTCACGTACTTGTCGAGATCACCCGCCTCGATGGTCTGTTGCACCCGCTCGATGAGTTTACGCGTCCGGCTCTCTTCGACGTCCCCCTGTGTCGGGAGCGGGATCCGGGCGATGTTGATCTTCGTGTAGTTCTGAATCGTCCGGAGTTTGAAGTACTCTTTTTGGCCCACGAACGTGACGGCCCGGCCGGCGCGCCCGGCCCGCGCCGTCCTGCCGATGCGGTGGATGTAGTAATCGATGTCCTGCGGGACGTCGTAGTTGATGACCAGGTCGACGTCCTCGACGTCGATGCCCCGTGCGGCGACGTCTGTCGCGACCAGGACGTCGATGCTCCCGCCGCGGAACTTTGCCATCACCCGGTCGCGCAACGTCTGCTTCATGTCTCCGTGGAGCCCCTCGGCGAAGTGGCCGCGGGCCTGGAGGTGCGTGGTCAGGTCGTCGACACCCCTCTTGGTGTTCGAGAAGATCAGGGTCAGATCGGGGTCGTACATGTCGAGCAGCCGGGTGAGGACCTCAAGTTTGTCGCGGTTGCGCACCTCAAGGTAGAGCTGCTCGATCTGCGGGACGGTCACTTCCCGGCGCGCGACCGAGATGAACTCGGGGTTCTTCTGGAACTTCTTCGAGATCTCCAGGATGGGTCGGGGGAGGGTGGCCGAGAAGAGGATCGTCTGGCGGTCACGCGGGGTCTCGTCGAGGATCTTCTCGATGTCTTCACGAAAGCCCATGTCCAGCATCTGGTCGGCCTCATCGAGGACGACGAGTTTCACCGCGCCAAACGAGAGCGTCCCGCGGTCGAGGTGGTCGAGCACCCGGCCGGGTGTCCCGACGACGATCTGGACGCCGCGTTCCAGCGCCCGGAACTGCCGATCGATCGGCTGGCCGCCGTAGATCGGGAGGATGTTGATGCCCCGGTGATGTTTCGCGAGGTGGGAAAACTCTTCGGCGGTCTGGATGGCGAGTTCCCGGGTGGGGGAGAGGACGAGCACCTGCGTCTTCCGGCTGTCGGGGTCGACACGCTCGATCGCCGGGACGCCGAACGCCGCCGTCTTTCCTGTTCCGGTCTGTGCCTGGCCGGTCACGTCGCGTCCGTCGAGTATCGCCGGTATGGTGCTGGTCTGGATGGGCGTGGGCTCCTCAAAGCCCATATCTTCTATTGCGCGGAGTGTCTTTGGCGAGATATTGAGTTCCTGGAAGGTAATATTCTTCTCCATTCTTCCACTTCTTGGTTCTGAGACCTCTTTATATGTCGCATCCCATGCCGGGTTTTGCCCGTGAAACATATCCGTCACCGCGGCAAACCTGCACTGATGGATCCCCGACATTCTCCGGCGGCGATGCGGGAAGCCTACCGCCTCTACGCCGCCGCCCGCCCTGATTTAGGCGGCATTCTCCTGCCCGGGCTCCTGCCCCACGACGCCTGCGATGCCGCATCCCGGAGATCCGGCCGCGTGAAGGTGCTCTTCGTCGCGGAGTCTCCGCCCTGGGCCGCCGGGCGGCACGAGATCGCGGAACCGGCCGATTGCCGGAGCCCCGGCTACCCCTACTTCTGGAACGATCGCTACGACGCGCCGTGCCGTCCCGGCGCCGCGCCCCTCTCCCGTGGGCTCGCGGAGAACCTGTTTCGTCTGCTCGGGCTCGACGGCAGCTCGCGCCGGGAGAACCTCGATCTCTTCACTGAGAGGGGTCTCTTCCTCGTCGATACGGTCAGGTGCGTCTTTCGGAAGAACCGTAAGCCTGCCATCCCGGCAGATCTGGTCAGGATGAGCGCCCAAAAGACGCTCGTCCCGGAACTTGCCGCCCTCGCCCCGGAGTACGTCGTCGCCCTCGGGAATACGGCGCTCACCGGCCTTCGGTGTATCGAGCCCTACGCGAGCGCTCTCTGTGGTGCCGGGACGATCACCGGGCTATCCCGGGAGGCGATCTTCGAGGAGAGCCGGCTCCTCTGTCTTCCCTACCCGGGCGGGCGCAACCGGCGGTACCTGGATGCCATCGAGTCGGGGTTCGATATCCTCCGGAACCTTTCGAGGTGACCGGCTTACTCCTCGAGTTTCCTCTTCCCCTCTTTGTAGAGCTGCTCCTTCTGCTCGCGGAGCTTCGCGGCCGTCTCCTGCTCTTCGGGACTCCCCCGCTCCTCGAGTTCGATCCCCTCCGCCGCTTCCATCACGTCCCGTGAGCTCGGGTACCCGGATGGTTCTATCTTCTCCCGCGCCTCCCGGTATCCTTCCTCCACCTGCTTCCTGTGCTGCTCGGCGGCCTGGCCGGCCTCTTCGGTCAGCGAGATCTCTTTTCCGCGAGTCTCGGGAACCTTCTTCAGCCGCACCTCGAGGACGCCGTTCTTGAACGTGGCGGTCGCCCCCTCGTCGCGGACCTCGGTCGGGAGGGAGACCGTCCGGGAGATCGCGCCGAACCTCCGTTCCCGCACGTGATATCCGGCCTGTCTTTCCTCCTTCGCCTCCTCTCTTCTGGCGGTGACCCTGAGCGTCCTCGCATCAAGGAGCCGGACGGATATCCCCTCCCTCTCGACGCCGGGGAGGTCGGCAACGACCACGACGTCGTCCTCGTGCTCGACGACGTCGACAACCGTCCCGGCTCCCCCGAGCGTGGGCACCTGCTGTGCGGCTCCCGAGAGCCGCTCCATCACCTCGGAGAACTGCTTCTGCATATCCCCTATCATCTGGTCGAATTCGCTCCAGATCTCGCGTGACGGTCTTCTCCATGCCATGATTCCCACATCCTGCCGCAATCTTCTGTTGATCTCGGCAGGCTCACAGGGCGCGAACACTTCATATAGGTTCCTGTGCGGGCAGGGCACCTCCACTCCGGCGTCCTCCCCCTCCTTCAGGCCGGATCGCCGTCCCTCTCCAGCACGTAGGCGATGGTTCCCTCCTCGAACCCCTCGCCTCCGGGAGTCCCCCCGGCACAGGTGAACCCGTTCTTCTCGAGCACCCGGACGGATGGGACGAGGTCCGGGTAGGTCGTCGCCACGATCCGCCGGACGCCGGGAAGGGAGAATGCGGTCGCGATGATGTGGCGCACCGCCTCGGTCGCATAGCCGCGGCGCTGGAACTCTTCGAGCACTGAGTAGCCGATGAAGACTGTATCGGGAACGGGTGCCGAGGCCAGTCCGCCGCTGCCGACGAGAACCCGGCCGCCCTCGGCGGGGTCGTCCCGCACCCAGTACCAGGTTATGAAGCAGGGGTCGGTGTTCTCTGCCGTTATCCGGATGAACTCGGCGAGCGTTTCACCGTCGAGCAGCGGCGGCGGCCACGATCCCGGGACGGCGGCGGAGAGGAGGCGGGCGAGTTCCTGGAGGTCGTCCCGGTCGGCCTCGAGGATTCCGAGCGTGGCGGGGATCAGGTCGAGGTGTTCGGTGCGGATGCGGTGGGAGTTCATCGGTGTCACTGCCATGAATGTGTTTTTACTAAAGATAAGGTGGCAGCATACGCGGAAGAAAACAGTTCTCTCCGTCCCTTACCCCTCGATCCCGGCGCCCGCCCCCTCACTCCCGGTGCCCCGGCAATCCCCGGACGTCGCCGCCCCGCCCCCCGTCCGCCCCCCGCCAAACGCCCCCGCCTCTCCCGAGAGGGTATACCGGACGTCTCCTCTCTCCTTCTCCCGGAGCACGACGCCGTCGCCCTTCAGCCTTCGCAGGTGCCACGAGATCGACGAGGCGGTGATCCCGAGCCGTTCGGCAAGTTCCGGCCGCGACGCTCCGGGGCTCTCCAGCAGCGTGAAGAGGATCTCCCGGGTGTTTGGGTTCTTGAGGTGGATGAGCACCTTCTCTTCGAGAGCCGAATACTTCTGCCGGTTCTCGAAGTATCCCGTCTGCCCCCCGACGGCGGCGGTGGCGATCATCCCGAACTCCTGCAGTTTCCCGAGGTGGTACCGCAGGGTTCCCCGGTTTATCCCGAGGTCTTCGGCGAGAGTCCCGAGGCGGATGCCCGGGTGAGCGCGGATGTGGTCGTAGATCGCCGTCCGGGTCTCGTGTTCGAGCGCGGCGCGTTTTGCAATCCGGCGGTAGCCGAAGAAGAGCCAGACGTTCAGGAGAACGAGGACATTCGCGACGACCAGGAGTTCGGGGGATGTCCCGATGAGCATACCGGTTATCAGGACCTGGGGCGGAACCTGCCACCACTCGATGGGCGTCAGATCCTGTGGCGGGCCGTCGGGTACGTAGTTGCCGGCAGGGCTGACCGTGTACCCGGCGGCTGCAGAGGCGGGGAGAGCGGCCATGAGAACGATCAGGAGTAGAATAGCCGCCCGGCGTCGCATGCTTCAGAGATTGGGGTAAGGAACCATTATGTTTGTGCTTTTTCGGCGACCCTCATTGCCGGGTTTCAGAGAAACCGGGGCTTGTGAATAGACGGCCTGCACAGAAACCGTATATATTCCCGCGTCCCAGAACTCACTATGATGGAGGAGCAACCCCCTGTAACGCGCCGCATCGCCGCCGTCTCGATCGGCATCGGGTTCCTTGCCGGGGCGGCCGTCCTCGGGGTGGTGGGAGCGCTCACGCGGTACTGGAGCGCCCCGTCCGCCTACAACCAGGCTCTCCTGGGGGTGGGGATCACCCAGACGTTCGTCTCGATCCTGCTGGTGCTCTTCTTCGCCGGACTCCTCCCGGCGTACATGAACGGCACCGCTTCGCGACGCACCCGGCTCCTCTCCGCCCTCCTTGCCGGTGCGGTCGCCGGAATCGCCGCCCGGACGCTCCTCTTCGCGGGCAACCCCACCTACCTCGTCCAGTCGCTCGTCGCGGCCCCGGGGCAGGTTCTCCTCCTCGTCGGCGGCGCGACGCTGGTTGCCGGGCTCGGGGGGCTGGTCGCGTCGTTCCTCGACCCGGAGCGGCCGTACCGCGACCTTCTCCCGCTCGCGGCGGTCGCCGTCGCGTTCATCGCTGTCCTGCCGCTCCTCGCGACGGCCGGTATCGCCGTGGGCGTCATCCCTCCGGCACCCTACTCGGGCGGCGAGCCCGCGCCGGAGACCGATATTCTGGTCGTCAAGGTCTCCGCCACAGGCGATATCAAGTGGGAGGCGCGGGTTGATATCGACGCCTACGACCGGCCCGACGTCCTCGCTGAACTCCCGGGCGGCTACGCTCTCGCGGTCACGGATTACGGCCGGGGGGGGAGCACGGCGCATATCCTCACCTACACTAAAGACGGGGACGCCCTCGGCCGGGTGATCGCCGAAGCCGGATATGGGCGCGTGACCGCGCTCGTCCCGGCGCCCGGCGGCGGGTTCCTGGTAGCCACGGAGACCCCCGGGATTGTCCGCGTCGGTGCCGGGGGCGAGGCGGTCTGGGAGCGATCGTTCGTCGAAGACGATCAGGGGATGGTGCCCGTCTCCCTCCTCGCTCAGGACGGTCGCTACGTCGCGGCGTGGGAGGATAAGGTCGCCTGCTTCAGCGAGAACGGCACCCGGCTCTGGCAGACCTCGCTCGATTCCGCGGGCGGTATCGAGTACCACCCGATCTACCCGGCCCCTGAGGGCGGCGTTCTCGTCGTTGCAGAGGGGCAGCACGTCTTCTCCGGGGATCACTTCGAGACTTACCTGGAGGCCGTCCGCCTGGACGGGAACGGTACCGTCCTCTGGAAGCGGGACTTCGGAAGCGACGGGCTCGACGAACTCCTGGGTGTCCGGGAGACGGCGCCGGGACGGTTCGCGGTTTTCTACCGGTCGACGACCTTCCCCGAGAACTTCTGGGGCGGTGTCGAACGGGCCAACCACGGCTACCTCTTTACGCTCGACGAGAACGGAGAGGTGATGGATTACAGAACCGCCGCCGAAGCCGGCGGTGCCGTGGTCGCATCGCCGAGCGGTTCCCTCTCGGCCACCGCTGCCGATGGGGGCTCCACACTCGTCGGCAGGGACGTTACGGGCAGCGAGATCTGGCGGCAGGAGCAGCCGATCGACCTCTACTCGTTCCGGGGCATCGGCACGGCGGACGGCGGCTACCTCATCGCCGGGAGCACGAACGCATGAGAGACCGGTGGCTTATGCTCGGCATCGTTATCGTAGTGGCGTTCGTCCTCTGGCGTGCCTCCTACGTCCCGCCCGGCTACGAGACGATCAAGTACGAGACCGTCCCCGTCCTCCCGGCGGAACAGCATAACCCCCCGTTCCTCGAGATCTGGGAGGCGATGGAAGAGCAGATCCCGTTCGACAACCGGACGGCGAAGTCGTCGCTGCTTGTCATGGATTTCGATGCGAACGGCTCGTTCACCTATATCCAGTTCGGTTTCTTTGCCGATATGGAGGATGAACCCTGGGTCCACTCCGCCTTTGTCCTTCAGAACGGGAGCGCCTACCTCTCGTCCCAGCGGCTCGATTACCGCCCTCCCCATGCCCACCCGCTCGGAACCCTCGCCGCTGCCGACGACATCCCGTTCGACGAGATCTCCTACGGCAAAGGGGGAACGAGTCTGAAGATCTTCTACCACGAGCAGAACCGGACCTACGACGACACCTATGGAAACATCTACGCCGTCGAGAACGGCACGCTCCGCCCGCTGAAGTTCATCTCCTTTGCCACCACGGAGGTCTGGAACACCATTGAGATCTACCCTCTTGACCCGCCGGACGAAAACCGGACGCCGACCGCCATCGACGAGGATCCCCGGGCGCTGGTCATTTTTGCCCCGCGGGAGATCGCCCTGGCGGAGAGGGTTGCATACGCGGAGACGAACGGCACAGAAAGGATATAAACCCCCCTCCCCAATCGCTCTTTCAAGGAGCCGGGCAATGAGACGAACCCTTCTGACGATCTTTAGTATTCTCGTGCTGTTTTCTGCGGCTATAGCCCCGGCGAGCGCCGGGGAGGAACCGGTCGAGACCTCGACGTTCCTCTCGGTCATCTCACCGAAGCAGTACGAGACGGTATGGAGCGATCTCGTCCCGCCCGAGGTCACGGTCACCGGCAGGGCCGAGGCCTCGAACGGGATACGGGACGTGGTGGTCGAGAGCAGCGCCGGGAGGGTCTCGTGCGGGAACGCGACCAATTTCGCCTGCACCGTCCCGGTCGCGGAGGGCAACGAGACGATCACCGTGACCCTGATCGACAACCTGGGGACGAGATCGAGTGCGGTGCTGCACGTCTACGTCAACGTCGATATCCCGCCGCCGCCCCGGATCTACGTGATCGGGACGGTGAGGGACATCGACGGCCGTCCGGTCCCGGACGCAACGGTGAGGTTCGAGTCAGTCCTCCCGCTCGCCTGGGGACCCCATCCCGTGACGACCGAAACCGGCGGCGACGGCGGCTACCTGATCGAGAACGCGTTCGGTTACACCCAGAACATATCGGTCGAGAAGGAGGGCTACCTCTCCCTGCACCGGGATGTCGTCTTTGAGAACACCACCAACCGGCTCGACCTGGAACTGGAGCCGGAGCCGCCGCAGGCCCGGACCGCGCCCGGTTTCTCCGCCGGGATGGGCATCCTTGCGCTCGCGGGAGGGCTGCTGGCCGCCCGTGCAGGGAGGGGGCGGAAGGGGTGAACCGCGCACACCTCTTCGGCGCGGCTGCTCTGGCAGTCGTTGCGGCGGGGCTTTCGGAGACGGGTTTCCCGTGGCGCCGCTACGAGGCCCGGCACAGATTCGAAGTCCGACCGTTGCTCTGCAGGGTAGATGGTCCGCACAGAAAAGATATATAGCGCCCTCCCCCACCGCTCATTAATAGGCCTTCCGTTCTGCCGGCAGACGTGCCGGACCGATGTTTGACAAAATCGGGAGGCCGGAGTTGATCCGATGAAGTATCTTCGTGTTATTCTCATCCTCTGCCTGCTCATCCTCCCGGCGGCTGCCGAAACCCCCCGGCCGGCCGAGAGCCCGGTGGAGGGCCCCGTCGACCGGCTTGAGATCGACGATGCGGTGAAGCAGGCATCGTCCCACTACGTCATGCTCGTCGGAACCGATGACGAGCAGGAAAACCTGCTCGGCTACATCGACCGCTCTCCCCGCTCCAACGAAGAGAAGAAGGCATTAAAGGAGTCCCTCCGTGAGATCTGGCGGAAGTATCCGGTGGTGCACGAGACCGAGGGTGCGGTGACCCGGATCGCGTTCGCCCCGGCGGCGGGGGAGAACCCGGTCCTGACCGACGAGGAGAACGCCGTCCTCGCTGATATCTCCCGGGCGATGGCGGAGGCATTTTCCACCCCGCCCACGGGCACGCAGGCAACCTGGTACGACCTCTCCATCTGGCTCGTCAAGACGGACGGGCAGGGGAACGAGGCCTGGAACCGGACCTACCCCGGCGGGGATAGTGCGGACGTCGCGTCAGTGCTCCAGGCGGACGACGGGGGATACCTGATCGCCGGAAACACCGGGTTCCGGGACGCCCTGCTGCTCAGGACGGACGCCGACGGCAACGAGGTCTGGAGGAAGACCTACGGCGGGCCGGACTGGGATACCGTGCGTGCCGTGGTCGCGACCGGTGATGGCAACTACGTCGTCGCCGGGAGCACCGGCTGGACGCCGGAGAAGAATACGCGGAGTGCCTGGCTCTTCAAGGTCGCGCCGGACGGCCGGGAGGTCTGGAGCCGGACGTTTCCGGGGGACGGACTCTTCACGACGGTCGATCTGACCGGTGACGGCGGGTTCATCCTTGGCGGGAATAGGAATGCCGGGACCGATGATGCATGGCTGGTCAGGGTCGACCGGGACGGGTTCGAGGAGTGGAACCGAACCATCGGCGGCAACGACTCCGGGATTATGGACAGCGTCATATCGACCCCGGTCGACGGGGGCTACCTCGCCGCGGTGAGGAACCCCTGGGAAGCGGCACGTTCCGGAACCGCCGCGCCCATCCGACTGTTCAAGACCGATCCGACGGGGGAGGTACTCTGGACGAAGACGCTTGATGAGATGGACGGCGGCACCGGCGCGGTTCTTCTCGAAGTGCCCGGCGGAGGTGCCGTCGGCTACCTCGTCGCCGGCGGGGCGTTCTGCCCCGGAAGCGATCTCCCCGGCCCCTGTCTCACCAGACTCGGCGGGACCGGGGATGTCGCCTGGGCCGTGACGCCCGAGATTCCCGGCGTCTTCCCGATCACGTCGGCGGTCGCACCGTCTCCGGGGGAGTATGCCTTCACCGGCACGGTCTACGCCGGGGGGCCGCACGATGGGTGGCTGGTGCTCGTGGACCATAGGGGTGACGTCACCGCCGCCCGTTCCTTCGGCGGCGATGCGACCGACGATATCTCGGCCCTCGCTGCGACGGCCGACGGCGGTTACGTCCTTGCCGGGACGACCCGGTCGTTCGGGGAGAACGGGTGGACGGCGCCCGTCCGCGCTCCGGGGTTCGGGGCGC
>Ga0265294_10006394_pt1 | contig 14147 bp, 12 predicted proteins | sample MunlanPumphouse3_FD_192504 | JGI IMG/M metagenome (GOLD analysis project Ga0265294, IMG submission 192504) | Groundwater microbial communities from a municipal landfill in Southern Ontario, Canada - Pumphouse #3 | ecosystem: Environmental > Aquatic > Deep subsurface > Groundwater | place... | reverse complement strand
TGGATATTCTTTTTTTATATTATCCAAAAACACTTCAATTTCTGTGGGATGGTGCGCATAATCTTCTAAATAAATTACCTTATCTTTGATTCCTGTAATTTCCTTTCTTCCTCTAACTCCTTTAAAAAAAGAAGTATTTTTAGCCATTGAAAGAATCAAAGTAGCTAGTATTTCATCACAAATAATAGAATCTTTATTTAGAAAAAGTCGAGGATTCTTTCTATCCAAAAGAATAAAAGCCGCGAAAACACTTGAGCCTAGGCAATCTCCAATTAGATTTTTATTGGCAAAAGGAAAGTTAAACTCAATTTCTGGTCTCAAAGAAAGATTGTATTTTTTTTCCGAAAAAGGCATTTTTGAAATTTGAAAGGTATTGTGATTTTTAAAACCATAGGTAACTATTGTAATATCTTTACAATTTTTTTTGGCAAACAAGGATAGCTCATGACTATATCTATCATCACCGTTACAAATTAAAAATCCACCTTTACGTATTTTAAAAATTGCTTTTTTAAAACTGTTATAAACTTGAGTTAAATCTTTAAAATAATCCACGTGGTCAAGCTCAATATTTGTTACCAGCAAACCATCAAATTCATATTTTAAAAAATGATCTTGATATTCACAGGCTTCAAAAATCATATTTTCATCTCCCTGAAAAACTACAGGTTCCGAATCAATTAAAGAAGACCCAAAAAGAGAAAAAAAACTAAAATCACCTTTACTAGCATGAGCTAGTAAAAAGGTAACCAAACCAGAAACCGTGGTTTTACCATGGGTTCCAGCTATTCCATAAGATTTCCTTTCTTTTGTTAAATTTGCTACAAACTCAGGATACGAATAACAGGGAATATTTTCAAAGTTCCTATATCGTTCAAGGATTTCACATTTTTGTTTCTCATAAGCTGTTGAATATATAACTATTTGATTGCTTGAATCAAAGAGATCTCTTGAAAAACCTTTAAGAACTTTAACCTTTGCTTGCTTTAACATTAAATCAGTTGAAAAGATTTGCTCTGTATCACAACCAGAAACTTGTTTTCCAGAAGCTTTCAAAAGCAAAGCAAGATGGGACATTCCTGTTCCTTTTATTCCAACTAAAAAATATTTTAAAGCTTGGCCTTTCATTCATTTTCCTTAAACAATAAGAAGGACTGCAAACACAGTCCTTCTTTGATCCCAAAAAAAGTAATTATTTATTATTCTTCATTTTTGCATTACACTGCTTACAAACTTTTTTGGTATTTTCACCATCTTTTACTTCATACATGGTTTTAATTCCTGTTCTGTTGCAAACAGGGCATACTGATCTTCCACTTTTTATCTGGTCCCTTACACCAGCACCTCTATGTGCTTTTGACATATAATACTCCTTGAATTTCCTATGCTAATTTGTATCACAAAATTCTAATTCCTTCAAGTCTAAGAATTATTTGAGTAAAAATTTATTTTGTTTTTAATTATTGAAAAATTAATTTATTAAAGTCATAATAATACAAGACTTTTTTGGGAGTAAATAATGAGTTTAAACAGTAGTCCGGCAGCAAATAGAATTCATATTGGTTTCTTTGGAAAAACTAATGTAGGGAAATCAAGCTTGGTCAATGCTATCACAGGTCAAAATCTTGCAATTGTAAGTGACGTAAAAGGAACTACTACTGATCCAGTGTATAAATCCATGGAAATCCTTCCACTTGGACCACTTATGCTAGTGGATACCCCTGGCATAGATGACACGGGAGAGTTAGGAAAACTCAGAATGAATAAAACAAATAAAGTTTTAATTAAAACTGATGTTGCAATTCTCGTAACAGATGCCACTCAAACACTTTCTGAAAAAGAACTTGAGCTAATTAAGCTTTTTAAAGATAAAAAAATAAATTATATTATTGTTTATAACAAATGTGACCTTTTAAAAAGTCCATTAAAACTTAAAGAAAATGAAATTGATGTGAGTTCCACAACAAAATTCCACATTACAGAATTAAAAGAAAAGATATCACGGTTAACTGTTGATGATGAAGATAAATATAGAATTATTGGAGATTTAATAAAACCAAAAGATTTTATTGTTCTAGTCACCCCTATTGATTCATCCGCTCCAAAAGGTAGACTTATACTCCCTCAACAACAAACAATTCGAGATATTTTAGATTCCAACGCCATTTCTGTTGTAGTACAAGTTCCGGAATTAAAGACTTCATTAGAAAACTTCAAACATAAACCAGCCCTTGTTATTACAGATAGCCAAGCCTATAAGAAAGTAAATGCTGATACACCTTTGGACATTCCCCTTACAAGTTTCTCAATTCTTCTTGCACGGAATAAAGGTCTTTTAGAAGCGGCTGTTGATGGAATTGCTGCAATTGAAAATCTTAAAGATGGAGATAGTGTATTAATAGCAGAAGGATGTACTCATCACAGACAATGCGATGATATTGGAAGTGTTAAGATTCCAAATTGGTTGAAAGATTATACTAAAAAGGACTTAAAAATTATTACTTGCGATGGGAAAGCCTTTCCAAAAGATTTATCTCCATATAAAGTGGTTGTTCACTGTGGTGGTTGTATGCTTACTGCAAAAGAGGTCAAATACAGAACAAAATGTGCCGTAAACCAAGAAGTTCCTATTACCAACTATGGTATAATTATTGCCTATATGAACGGTATCCTAAAAAGAGCACTTGAAATCTTTCCAAACTTACAAAAAAAATTAAGGTAATTAGAAAAAGACATCCAATCCAAGATTTAAGGTTACAGAACCAGTTGAAAAAGTTCCAAATTCAGGAAGAATTACTGCAAAATCAATTTCCATTAAATCCGTAGCATAACCAATTCCCAAAGTTCCTTTGGCTTTATCCTCAAAATCTGTTTTTGTTGAATAAGGTCCAGAAACTAGACCTCCTCTTACATCAAAATGAACCAAACTAGTAAATTGAAAAGAAAATTCCATACCAAGATTTAAAGAAAAGTTATCAGGATCTAACAAATTATTGACCTCAGCAATTCCATTAAACACCAAGAATTTTAATTTATTTTCCGAATCAAATTTTGAGCCTTTATAATTATAACCAAAACTAAAGCCCTTAATTATTTCATCCCCTGAAATAGATAGGTTTTTAGTCTCATTATCAACAATATTACTGAAGACAAAATTTAATCTAGAATTTTCATTCATCTTCCAAACACTACTAACATTTACTGAATAAAACACACTGTCGACTATATTTACATACCTTTCAAGATAAACTTGCATTATGTAGTCCAAAAGTGTGTATTCTTTACGAATAGGAATTTGAAGCCTTTGACTTTTCCCTCCGCCTAAAGCACTTAACCCAAAACCCAAATCATCCCAACCAAAGGCCAAAGAAAATCTAATTTTTGTCGTATTAGTTGCTGTAAAAATCTCTCTAGTTTCTTCTTCATCTTCAGCCACCACCTCATTTTCCAGCATCAAAGATAAAGCAACATTACTTCCAATAAATTGAAGATCATTACTCGACTTTGGATTTTGAATCCAAGCATTGGCTTGATTTGATTTTATCTTTTCCGGGCTAACAAGGTCAGAATAACGAGTATTTAATCTAAGTGTGTTGGAAGTTTCCTTAAAAAATAAGGAAGCAGGATTTACAAAAAAGGAATCACTAGAATCAATTAAACTAATAGAAGAATTGCCCATAGCCAAAGATCTAAAATCAAGGGCAAAGAGACTAAACACAACTAAAAGCAATAATAAAAGCAAACATATCTTTTTCAAATCTTTGTTTCAACATCCTTCAGTGCTTTTGCCAATTGATCGGGACATGAAGTAGGACGATTACCACAGCAGATGCCTTTAAGCAATCCTTCTATTTCTTCTACCTTTCGACCTTTGCATAAAGCAGCTATTCCTTTATGGTTACCATCACATCCACCAAAAAACTCAACATCATCAATCTCAGAGTTTTCATTAATATCTATCGTAATCATTTTAGCACAAACACCCTTTGGTCTGTAAACTATTTTTCTATTTTTCATATGAAAAAATATAGCAAAAAAAACATATTTTATCTATAGTAATATGCAAAATATGCTGGTAACATTTAATATATGAAAAATCTTGAAAAACTATTAAAAGACGTTATTTCTTCTGACGATACTGTGATTAATCCCCAAGATATTATTATCAATAAAATTTGTTATAATTCTAAGAAATGTATTGAAAACTCTGTCTTTTGTGCATTACCACCATTAACATCTCAAAGTCTTAATGGAAATGATTATATCCCTGATGCTTTAAGAAATGGGGCAAAAGTTATTGTAAGTAATGATTCTAATATAACAAAACAAAATAATACCACTTATATTATCACTAAAAATCCGGCACTTTTATTTTCAAAATTTTGTTATAGTTTTTTTTCAAACCCTCAAAAAAAACTAAAAATCTTAGGTGTCACAGGAACTGATGGGAAAACAACCACTTGTGATTTTCTCTACCAAATGATGAAGCTTCAAAACCAAAAATGCGGAATACTAAGTACTGTAAGCATGGATTATGGTCAAGGAAAACGTAGCTCTTTATATCGTCAAAGCACTCCCGAAGCTGATGTTTTGTCTGAATTCTTATATAAATGTGCTTATAATGGATTAGAATACGTGGTTCTTGAGGCAACCAGTCATGCTCTAAGTCCTTTAACCTCCCGTTTATCTCCTATTGAATTTGATTTAGCAATCTTTACTTCAATTACAAAAGAGCATCTTGATTTTCATGTTAATTTTGACAACTACCTAGATTCAAAATTAAACCTTGCTAGACAGTTAAAAAAGGGGGCTTTACTAATAACAAGTCCTTTCAATCCCTATAAAAAACAGATTATTGAAGCCTCAAAATCTCCATTAACAATACCGAACTGTTCAATTCAAATATTAAAACAAAATCTTGATTTTATGTTAATAAATAAAAATATTAAATTCTGCTATGGAGAAACCTGTTATCTGGAAAATGCTATTTTAGCATATACTGCATTTACCGCACTTTTAAATTTGGATTTTGAACAGAATTTGAAAATTTTTGAGTTGTTAAAAAGAGTAGATGGAAGGTTTTTCTTATTTAAAAGGAATACTGTTACCTATATAATTGATTTTGCACATACAGCCAAAGCTTATGAAAACTTATTTTCCTTTCTAAGAAAATTATATCCTGAAACCTTTATTACAGTTGTCTTTGGAGAAGGTGGTTTCAGAGATAGAGAAAAAAGGTGGGAAATGGGCAGATTGGCATCTATTTATTGTTCAAAGGTTATAATTACCGAGGAAGATCCTAGAGACGAAGATCCTGAAATCATCTATCAAGATATTATAAAAAAAGTTGATGAAAAGAATCTTTATAAAATAAAACATATTGAAAATCGAAAAATAGCTATTTCTACTGCTTGTCAACAAGCCCAGAATAATAGTTTTGTACTTCTTTTAGGTAAAGGAAAAGAAAGAACCATCGCTAAAAAAAATGGAGAGAAAATACCTTGGGATGAGAAAAAAATTCTTCTAGAAATTATTGATTTAAAGGAAAAAAAATGAAAAATATTGCTTTAATTTATGGCGCAAGATCTTCAGAACATGAAGTATCAATTAAAAGTGCTCAAAACATTTATACTCAATTAAAGAAACTTGAATATAATATACTTTTGATAAAAATAACAAAACAAGGAACCTTCCTTCTAACCAAAGAAGTCTCTCTTGAAAATTTAGGTGAAGAAATTGAAATTAAGATGGGGATGGGATTTTTTGTAAATAATCAAAAACTCGACTTAGATCTTTGTTTAATCATTGCGCATGGAGCAGAAGGAGAGGATGGGAAACTTCAAGGATTGTTGGATATGCTAGACCTTCCCTATACCAGTTCTTCATTATTGGGCTCCGCAATTTGTATGAGTAAAGCTCTTACCAAAGTTTTGGTTGAAAAATACATAAAGACCGTACCTGGGATATCTACTTTAAATTGTCCGAGTCTTTCTGATATTAAAAATCTTGGAAATAAAATTTTTGTAAAGCCTGAAGCGGGTGGCTCCTCTTTTGGAATAAGTTTACTTCCTGATTTAAATAATAATGATATTAAGAAAGCTTTTGAAAAGGCAAAGAGGTTCAGTGAAAATGTTTTATTTGAAACATATATAGAAAATCGAATGGAAATTGATTGTGGAGTATTTAAAGATGGTGATGAAATTCGAACAACACTTCCTGGAACTATTACAAACTCTCAAGGGCCTCTAACTTACTGTAAAAAATACTCAACTCTAAGTAAGGCTTTTTTTGTTTGTCCTGCCCCCATAAGCCAAAAACAAATTTTAAACATTCAAAATAAATCTAAAACAATATTTAAGGCTTTAAACCTTAAAGGTTTTGTTCGTTTTGATTATTTTTTAGATCTTGATAGTAATGTTTTGTATTTAAATGAAATTAATACAATTCCTGGAATGACTAAAAATAGTCATTTCCCAATAATGCTTGAAAAATCTGGAATCCCTTTTATCAATTTTCTTGAAGCTTTAATTGAAACGAACATAAGGAAAGCTTAATGGGAAGCATTTTCTTTCATGTTGATATGGATGCTTTTTACGCCTCAATTGAACAATATGAAAACCCAGAGTATAGAAATAAACCAATTGTAATTGGAACTTTAGAAAAAAGGTCAGTGGTATCTACTTGTTCTTATGAAGCAAGAAAGTATCATATTCATTCTGCAATGCCAGCCATTCAAGCTTATAAACTTTGCCCAAATGCCATATTTATTAAGCCAAGAATGCAACATTATAGTCAAATAAGCAAACAAATAATGGAAATTCTTAGTCACTTTTCTCCAGATGTTCACCAGGTTTCAATTGATGAGGCCTTTTTAGATATGTCCGGCTCTTCTAGGTTATTTGGAAAACCTAAACATGCTGCTTCATTAATAAAAAAAGAAGTCTTCGACAGCACTGGACTTACCATTAGCATAGGAATAGCATCAAATTGTTTTGTAGCTAAAATGGCTAGTGATTATCATAAGCCAAATGGATTATGTTTAGTTTCTAGGGGAAAAGAACAGGTTTTCATTGATCTTATTGGATTGAAAGATCTATTTGGAATTGGAAAAAGCACTTGGGCTTTTTTAGAAAAGCAACACCTTAATTCAACTAAAGCAGTTCGTCAGCTTTCTCTTGAAGATCTACAAAAAAAAGTAGGGGCTTCTTTGGGAAACTACCTTTATAAGGCAGTTAGAGGCCAAGATTTAGGTTTTTTTATAAAAGATACCAAGACTCATTCCATTTCCAGTGAAAGAACTTTTTATACTGATATTTATAATGAAAACCAACTTTTCTCATGTTTGTTAGATTTATCTGTCGACTTAGGATTTCGAGCAATTGAAGAAAAAGTACTTGTTAAAACTATTTCTGTTAAGATTCGTTATGGAGATTTTTCTACATTTACAGTTCAAAGTACACCGAGTTCTGCAATATTAAACACTAAACAAATTTTTGAAGAAGCTAAACGATTATTGTTGTCAAAATGGATAAAGAGTAAAGGTGTAAGGCTTTTAGGCCTCAGTCTTTCCAAAACTTATAAGGGCGAGACCCCCATTCAAGGGGAATTGTTTAATGATAAAGAAAAAAAATTAAGGGATGTTGATAAAACCATCTATAACTTAAAAAAGAAGGGAATTAAAATTAAGAAAGCTTCTTCTTTAACAAAAGACAAATAATAGAAGACCTAAGGCTATTCTATAATAACCAAACACACAAAAACTGTGTTTTTTAACATAATCCATTAGAAATCGAATTACGAAAAAAGAGACCAAAAAAGCAACGATGGTACCAGTAATAATTATTCCCCACTCATTAAAAGTAAAGGCCACTTTTGTTTTAACAACTTCAAGAAAAGAAGCCCCAAACATAACTGGAAGAGCTAAAAAGAAACTAAATTTCGCAGCTACACTCCGATCTAGCGAAACTAACATACCCCCAATAATGGTGGCCCCACTTCTACTTGTTCCAGGAATAAGTGCAAGAACTTGGAAAAACCCAATCTTTAAGGCATCCAAAAAGCTAATTTGTTCAATGCTGGTTATTTTATATTGAAAATTATTTTTTTTATGTAGTTTTTCGATAAGAATAAAAACAATTCCATAAAAAATCAAAGCGATACTGACAACTTTTACGTTAAATAATTTTGTGGTTATAGTATCCTCAAAAAGAAAACCAAAGACCGCAGCAGGTACAGAAGCTACAGCTATTTTAGCCCATAGCAACCAAATTTTCTTTTCTTTTGGCCAAAGTTCTTTAAAAAATAAAACTAATACTGCTAAAACAGAACCTAGTTGAATTACAACTAGAAGAAAATTCCGACATTCAGTTGAAATTGCCAAAGGAAAAAAATTATCAAAAATTATCATATGACCAGTACTACTTACTGGTAACCACTCCGTAATACCTTGAATTAACCCAAGAAAAACAACTTTAACAATCTCAATTGAAGCCATATTATTTTAATTTAATTTCCTTAATCAAACGTAATTTCATTGAAGAAAGTTTACTTGACAAAGAAACTTTGTAAATATGAGGATTTATAAACCTCTTATAACTCTTATGAAAATGAGTAAGATTATCCTTTACTTTTTGTTGAAGCTCCTGTAAAGTCTCCATTTTATCAATTCTATGTCCCTTCTCCATTACTTTAAAAAGCATTGGTTCAATACGAGAATATTTATCACTCTTCATTTTGAAAAAATCAGCTTCAGAAATTGGGTGGAAGAACATATAATCTTTTCCAACTTTTAACTTTTCATCTGTCAAACAAATCAAATCGGAAAGAGCCTGTCCTTCATTATCATAAAAACGATAGACTTGTTTTATTCCAGGATTTGTTATTTTTCCCATAGAATTACTTATTTTCATTACAGGAATAATTTTGCCATTTTCATCTGCTTTGGCACATAATTTATAAACCCCGTTTAGAGAGCTTTGGGTTCCACCCGTTACAAGATGAGTTCCAACTCCCCAACTATCAATTGGAGCATTATCTTTGACAAGAGCATAGATAATTTCTTCTGTTAAATCATTTGAAACACAAATGATTGCATCTTTTAAATCTGCATCATCAAGTTTCTGTCGAATTATTTTTGAAAGATAAGAAAGATCACCACTATCTATTCTAACTCCAATCTTTTTTCCTTTACTTTTTTGTTCTAGTCCAACTATAATTGCATTTTCAATTCCACTTCCCAGCGTGTCATAAGTATCTATAAGAAGAATACAATTATCAGGATAATAATGAGCAAATTCTCTAAATGAGTCTAATTCATTATCGAAACTCATTACCCAGCTATGTGCCATAGTTCCACTGACAGGAATATTAAATTTTCTACCAGCCAAAGTATTACTTGTATTATTACATCCACCAATAAAAGCGGCTCTTGTTGCTGCCATTGCCCCATTTTCACCTTGAGCCCTTCTAAGTCCAAACTCCATCACAATTGAGTCTCCTGAAGCATTGGCAACTCTACAACTCTTTGTAGCAATTAAAGTTTGAAAATTAATCGTATTTAAAAGTAACCCTTCAATTAACTGAGCATCTAACAATTTGGTATGAACTCTTATTAGTGGTTCGTTAGGAAAAACTATGCTTCCTTCTTCCATTGAATATACATCACCGTTAAAACGATAGGTCCCTAAATATTCTAAAAACCTTGGATCGAATTTATTTAAAGAACGTAAATAATCAATATCATCTTGGGAGAAAGTAAGACCATCAAGTTGTTTAAGCAAATCACCTAAACCTGTAAAGACAGCATACCCACCTTCAAAGGGATTAGTTCTATAAAACATGTCGAAAACGACATCAGGATTTTTTTTACTTAAATAAAATCCCTGCATCATTGTTAATTCATAAAAATCTGTAAATAAAGCACTAACAGACAAAACAAGCTCCTTTAATTTATTTGTTTAAATCCTGTATAAGGAATTAAATTCTCTGGAATATTAACAAAACCTTCAGGTGTCTGATAATTTTCTAATAAAGCGACCATTACCCTTGAAAGAGCTACTGCAGTACCATTAAGCATATGAACATACTGTATCTTTCCATCTTCATCTTTATAACGAATATTCAGAGAGCGTGATTGATAGTCTGTACAATTACTGGTACTAGTGACTTCACCATATTCTCCCATCTCACCACGACCTGGCATCCAAGCCTCAATGTCAAATTTTCTATATGCTGGAGAGCCAAGATCTCCTGTACATGTATCCACTACTCTATATGGTATATTCAAACCTTCAAATATTTCTTCTTCAACCTTCAATAGCTGTTGATGAAAATCATCGCTTTGTTCAGGAAGACAAAAAACAAACATTTCTAGTTTGCTAAATTGATGAACTCTGTAAAGCCCTTTTGAATATTGACCTGCACCACCAGCTTCTCTTCTAAAACAATGAGAAAGTCCGGTGTATTTTATTGGAAGTTTATCCTTTTCAATAATAGTATTAGCAAGATAACCCCCTAGGGTTATTTCTGCTGTACCTACCAAACAAGTATCAGTATCTTGAATTGAATAAATATTTGTTTCAGCTCCACGAGGGTTAAAACCAATTCCTTCAAGGATTTCAAGCTTGGCTACATCTGGGGTTATCATAGGAGTGAATCCATATTTCATTACAATATCAAGCGCATAACGCTCTAAAGCCATCTGAAGAATTACTGCTTTATTTTTCAAATAATAAAACTTTGGTCCAGATACTTTACGAGCAGTTTCAAAATCAATTAAATCAAGGCTTTCACCCAATTGAACATGATCCTTTATCTGAAAATTAAATTTTGGTATATTCCCCCAAAACTTTATTGCAGTGTTGTCTTTGTCTTCTTTTCCCAAAGGAGCATCAGGATGAGAATAATTAGGAATTTGCTTAGCAAGAGATTGATATTTTTCTTCTACTATAGCAGTTTCTTTTTCTTTTTCAGCTATTTTAACTTTTATTTCTTTTCCTTCAGAAATCAAAGCCATTCGCTCTTCCTGCCCCATCTTTTTTTTCATAAGACTAGCAATTTCGTTCCTTCTTGCTCTTAATGATTCTTCGTCTTTTAATGCAGCACTTCTCTCTTTTTGAAGTACTATCAAAGCATCAATATCACAGTTCATATATCGGTTTTTAATATTCGCAGAAATCTCGTCCCTACGTTCTACAATGTCTTTCAAATCAATCATAAAGTAATACCTCAAAAGAGATGATACAACAAAAAATTAATTAATTAAACCTCTGTTTCATCTATATTTCCTCATATCTTGCAATATAACTAGTATATCTAATAAAAAATATTACCGTTTTTTCTTTTTAACTAAAGTAGAAACTTATAACCAAGAAATAATTGTTAATACCAAGGTTTACTATTACTTGCTAAAAATTCCATATCAAGGTAATCTTTAAAGGTGGAAAAAGATGATTTTAAGATTATTCATAAAAGCGATGACATTTCAAATGTCTTAAATTCCCTTCATAAACCAGTTCTCTACTCTATTGTAATTATTGACAATAATAGTTTTGATAGGTTGGAAAAGTTGTTGGATTGGTTTTCTCAAAAAAGTCAAAATATTCCAATTTATGTCCTTCTGGAAAACAATAAAACCAAATATATTCCTTCTCTTGTACAAGCTTACAGTAATATAAACTTCATTCTTTCGACAAAAGAGTTAAACGAAGGCACAAAAATCAATGGACTTGCAGCAATTTGTTTTTCTAAATATTTTCTATTATTATCTACAGACACAAATCTAATTAACTTTGAAGGAGAACTTCTTTCAAAATTCTTAAGAGACCAAAATAAAGTAGCTTTTGTTTGCCCTCATTTAATAAACAAAGTTGATGAAGTGATGCCAACTATTAGAAAACCAGATTTTAATAGAAAACAGTTTGAAATAAAACAAGAAATGAATCAAGATTTCACTCAGATTAATTTATATCCTGTCTTTGGGTATGCTTTTTACAATCTTGAAATTTTTAATGCTCTTCATGGTTTTGACGAGAAAATAAAATCTTTTGATTGGCAAACTTTAGATTTTGGACTTAGGGCTTGGCTTTTTGGATATACAGGTTATAGTTCCCCTCTTATTTCCTATAAACTTCCAAGTTTTTTAGAATTGGTAGAAAGTCGTAATCATGATGCAGATTATAAACGCTGTCTTTCTCGTGTTTTGGGCATAAGGCAACACCGAGGAAGAAATATTATGCACTGGAATAGAGGACTTATTAATTTACAAAAACATCTTGTAAAACCCTTTTTAAGTGAATATCAAGTGGATTATCCTTCCCTTATCAAAATTTTTGAGGGGGAGAACAAAATTTGAAAAAGGTAATTTTATTTTCCGTTTATTGTGTATTTTCTCTTTTGTTGATTTTTGCAAATTCCTTATCAACTATAATCATTGATCCAGGCCATGGAGGAAAAGATCCAGGTGCTTTGGGTAAAGTTTCTCAAGAAAAAACCATAAATCTTCAATTGGCACTTAACCTGCAAACTCAAATTTTAGAACTGATGCCTGAAAAAAAAGTAATTCTCACTCGAGATTCTGACATTTTTGTTAGCCTTAAAGAACGAGCAAGATTTACTCAACAATATGAAGATTCTATTTTTATTTCACTGCATGCTAACAGTTCAACCTTTGTCTCTGCCTCAGGTTATGAGATTTTTTACACAAAAAAACTCGATAACAATAAAAAATTAGCTCGAACCATTCTAGAAAATATAGAAAGTGATTTTCCTAGTCTTAGAAATAGAGGCTTAAAAAATGGTAATTTATACGTTCTAAATAATTCTATGGTTCCTTCAGTCTTAATAGAAATTGGTTTTATTTCAAATGAGGAAGAAGAAAAATTAATCAACTCACCAGATTTTATTTTAAAACTTAGCCAAACAATAGCAAAGGCTCTTAAAAATTATTGTTCACTCTAAAGAGAGCCGAGATAAGTAGAAACACTTTCTACAACCTTTTCGGATAAAACAGTAGCCTGACCACAGTAGGTTGAAGCATCAAGAAGAGAAAAAGCTCTTTCTTCAGACAAATATTTCAAAACTATTTTATCGTTGCTTAAATCTTTTCTTAAAGGGTTTTCATTTCCTTTTTGAACTTCTGCCCAAGCATTTAAGCTATAGTTTCTTATTAATTCATGCATTTCCTGCCTATCAGCTCCATTTCTAACTGTTTCCATCAACAGTTTCTCAGTAGCTGCAAACACTCCAAATTTGTCAAAATTTCTCTTAATTGCATCTTCATTCACAACCATGGAAGAAAGTATTCTTTCTTCAACAATCATACATTCATCTAATGCAAGAAAGCTTTCTGGAAGAAAAACTCTTCTATTAGCACTGTCATCAAGTGTTCTTTCTAAAATTGAAAGAGAAGCGTTATCCCAAGCATTTGCTTCAAAAGAATGAACAAGTCTAGAAAGAGAACAAATCTTTTCAGAGTTAATCGGGTTTCTTTTAAAAGGCATAGCAGATGAACCAACTTGTTTTTTCCCAAAAGGTTCATTAAGTTCACCGATACTGCTACTTTGAAGGATTCTAAAATCCAAAGCTGCTTTGTTTAAAATACAACTTATTAAACTTAGAACCTGCATAATTTTTAAGTCTTGGCTTCTAGGATAAACTTGGGTAGTAACTGTAAAAGCCTTAATTCCAAGTTCATCAAGAATTGAGTTTTCAAAGGATTCAAAACTTAAACCTGTTCCCTCAAGGAGAAGTTGATAACTAGCTGCCGTACCTACTGCACCTTTGAAACCTTTACCTCTTATATCAAGGCTATCAAGTTCTTTTAAACAAAAAAGTAAATCTTGAGCAATTTGACTTAATCTATAGCCTAAAGTTGTCGGTTCAGCACTTTGAATATGTGTAAAAGCCATGCAATACATGGTTTTAGTTTCTTTTATTTTAATGCAAAGAATATTTAAAAGGCTAACCAATCGTTTTCTAATGAGAGAAATTGACTGTTTAAGTCGCATTGCATCCATATTATCAAGAATGTCCATACTTGTAGCTCCAAGATGAATTATTCCCCCTGCTGTAGGGCAACTTTCTGCAAAAGTTTTAATTTCTGCCATTAAGTCATGATGAAGCTCTTTTTCCCATTCTAAAGACCTTTT
>Ga0265294_10006392_pt1 | contig 14151 bp, 20 predicted proteins | sample MunlanPumphouse3_FD_192504 | JGI IMG/M metagenome (GOLD analysis project Ga0265294, IMG submission 192504) | Groundwater microbial communities from a municipal landfill in Southern Ontario, Canada - Pumphouse #3 | ecosystem: Environmental > Aquatic > Deep subsurface > Groundwater | place... | reverse complement strand
AACATTATTCCCCATGCACCCTTTCTTTTTATTTTTGTTTCACTTATGTTTTACCAATAAAATTAAAAAATTATGACTATTTCAAAAAAATTAGTGATGCGCATGGATCATATCTCCGCAAAAACGCACGAAGCTCCGATTTGTTTAAGAATAACTCTTAACCGTCAGACGACCTACAAGACAATTTACCGGTTAAAGCCGGAATATTGGAACCAAAACCGGCAACTTGTCACAAGAAAACACCCCAACTATGCAGAATTGAATACTTTCATCGAAAAAGAAGTTGCCGATATTGAAAAATGGCTGCTTATGTTAAACAGTTCAACGGGAATTAACGATATCGGCTCCATGCGAAGGAAAATACACTCGGTCAACTCTTGTGACTTCCTGGAGCACGCTAAAGGCACGCTGGATACGCTGTTAAGTAATGGGCAATACTGCTCTTACAAAAATTATCATGCTGCAATATCAAAGTTAATCAAATATCTAAATCACAGCCATTTACCCATCAATAAAATCACTTCCGACTTTATTGAAAACTATGCTTTATACCTGAAAAACACATTGCACAACAAAAAAAACACCATAACTGAAAATATGAAGATTTTAGAAAAGCTGCTGCTTGAGACATACAACTCACAGGGACTGAAGGCCGCCGACAATCCCTTTATTAAAACATCTTTCACGAGAGAACAGGCAGAGCGATGTTATCTCGAAGAATCGGAACTTGATCAACTTATCTCTCTGAAACTTACCCCCGGTACAATTCCTTTCGATGTGCGAAATATCTTTCTTACGGAGTGTTATACTGGTTTGCGAATCTCCGACATACTGCGGCTGAAATGGAGTAACTATGATGGTGCTCATATCAGCATCGTGATGAAGAAAACAGGCAGTAAGATTACTGTCCCGATTATTCGGAAGGTTCAAAATATATTTGATGGCTATGTGCAGCAACCGTCTGATTGTGAGAAATATATATTTAATTTTTTAAAAGTAGACATTGACTCTGCCTCCAAAATAGATATTTCGAAAGCAATCATCTCCGCTACCGTCCTGATCAACAACCATTTGAAAAAACTGGCAAAAAAGGCCGGCATCAGTAAAAACATCTCGACTCACACCGCAAGACATAGAATTTTGTCTTTTGCGCTATGAATAAGCAAGTTGCAAGAAGAATTTTCGCGACAGGTAACGATTTAGAAACGAGCGGACTTCGTTGGTCTGCTTAATTCTTGCATCAAATAAAGAGCGACTTAACTTGGTGTAAAGTTACTAAAATATCTCCGTATTACCTACATTTTCAAATACAATCTTTTCCTTGATTACATTTTCGATAGCAAACATAGTATTTGAAATTCCATTCCGCTTTATAAACATTTGTTCATTAATAGTTGTATATTTGCATAATATAGGATGTGCCTCAGCAATTCAAATCCCATTTGTTTGCATTCGGCTTTAACTATATTTGTGATGTAAAACTAATAAGCGTAAATATGCCCAGACCAAAAAGAAGAAGAATGATGGCGACTCCGCCTGTGGTCGAAGGGTTCAGACCTTTCGGTGTGCCGATTACGGATGTAGAGCCGATTGAACTTCTCTTTGAAGAATATGAATCAATTAAGCTGACAGATTACGAAGGCTTAACACAAGAGCAGGCAGCCGAGAGAATGAATGTTTCTCGCCCTACTTTTACGCGCATATACGAGAAAGCTCGTAAAACTATTGCTCAGGCATTCGTGGAAGGGAAAGCGATTATTATAAAGGGAGGTGATGTTTATTCGGACGATCACTGGTATCGTTGTGAAGATTGCAGTCAGGTAATTGTTTCCAAAGAAGAAACAGATACCTGCAATCATTGTCATTCAAAAAAACTTCATAGTTTAACCCGTTGTTGCAAAGATATGGATTGTGAGGGCGGTATATGTATTTGCGTTCAATGCGATACAGAAATCCCGCACGAGAAAGGGAAGCCATGTAAAGAGCATCAATGTCCGAAATGCGGTTCAAAAATGATGCGTAAAGGGTGTTATCACCATCAGCTATACCTGAAAAGTCAGGGGAAGAAATGAGGGTGGTTATTCTCATAGACAATACACCTAATCCTCATACGGATTTACAAACAGAACATGGATTAAGTATCTATTTTGAGGTCGATAATCGCAAATGGTTAATGGATGTTGGTGCCTCCGGTAAGTTTGAAGACAATGCCGCGAGATTAGGTATAAGCATTGCAGATATTGATTGTTTGGTGTTATCTCATGCCCACCGAGATCATACAGGCGGATTGGCAAATTTCATCAAACAGAACAGTAAAGCAAAAATATTTATCTCATCTCACATTGCAGGAAATTATTATTATTCCACACGCAGAGGGTCGAAACGAGATATTTCACCGGATTATTCCATTGTAGAAAATAATCCCGAACGGTTTGTCTTGGTCGATACAGATATACGACTATCTGAGAGTGTAATGTTGCACTGTAATATTCCTGTATTATTCGGCACGCCGAAAGCGAACCGGACATTGCTTGTAAACGATTTGCCGGACGATTTCCTGCATGAAATGGCATTATGTATCGATACGCCTCAAGGAGACATAGTTCTTTCGGCATGTACGCATTTGGGCATACTGAACACGCTTTCGGCTTGCCAATGTCAGGATTTGTACGCATATATCGGAGGAACACACTTGATTGACTCCGATGCAGAAAATAAATATGAAACAGACGAGCAGCTTACTGAAATAGCATATAAAATCAAGTCATTATATCCACAAATGAAACTTATTACCGGTCATTGCACAGGAATAAATGCTCAAAAAATCTTATCGGAAACACTCGGCGAGAAATTTATCTCTTTTTACAGCGGATTTATAATAGAAATATAAAAAAGGCACTTCATTCTGTAGTGCCCTTTGGGAATATTTTTCGATAGTTTAAAAATCGCAAAAATAGTTATCAATTATTTCGTGGTTGTTTCCCTGCGATCGCAGATACCATTGTTATTCGCATCGACGAAATTGGCTGCGCGTCCTCCGTTACCACGACCACTGCCATTACGTAATCCTTGCCCTGCGTTTCCACCACGTCCTCTACCTTGTCCTATGGCTTGATTCCCACCGCCTCTTCGTCCACTTCCGTTGCGTAATCCCTGTCCTCTACCGCTTCCGTCTTGCAGACCTTTCCCATTACCTACCTTGCAAGTTCCATTCTCATAACTATCGCACACCCCGTTATTGTTGGCATCAACAAAACAAGTCCGGCGTGTTTGTGTAGTTTGCGTTTGACTTTTTGTTTGAGTATTCTGTGCCGAAGCAATACCAATTGTTGCAATTAATGCAAATAATGATAAAATCAGTTTCTTTTTCATGACTAAAATTTATTAATGTTTATACTGGTTTAAAAATTTCTGTTTCTGCGACCATGACCTCGCCCGTTATTACCTCCATGCCCTCCTTGCAATGGAGTTTCTCTGAAAAGAGGCACAAATACAGTTTTTAGTTTATTCTTTTGTTCAGGATTGCATACCGAATTTAATTCCAGATAAAAATTTACTGTTGCATCCTTTAATTCTGCATGTAACACACCTATCTCTTTAGATATTTCCTTCAATCTTACCGTATCCGGTTGTTCCGCCTGAAGTTCAATAAAAAGCTCTTCTTTAGATCGGTTTATTGAACCGATGATTTGATTTGCATTTTGCCGAAATGCTCGGCTACTTTGTCTGAACACCTCCATTTGATGATTGTCAAAACCCAATGTCTGTTTGAAATACATACCATTTAGGGGTTGAGTGTCAGGCTCAAAAACAATATTTTCATCCTCCGTTTTTACTTGCCTGTTATTGTATATAATCGTAGCTATTGTAGCTATATTCAGCACGGCAAGAAAAGTAATTACGATCCAAAGTATTTTAGTTTTATTCGTTATCATCTGCCGTATATATTGATAGTTGTTCTATATAATTGTCGTTTACAATAAGTCCTGCATAATTGGGCGAAGGATTCTTGTATGTACTGCCGATTTTAATACCAGTAAAAGCGATAATTGCAATGCCCGCAACAACAGCAACACTCGGCCATAATCTTGCCCTTTTCGGCATTGGAATTTGTTCCCTTTCAAGATTTTCGATACGGGCTAAAATTCTGCTCTCCAGAAATGGCGATGGTGTTATCGCTTTTTCGTCTTCAATGTATTTGTCGATCTTTTCCATTTTCATATTTCTATTCTTTAGACAAATCTTATTTACGGTTTCTTATGGCTGATGAGAGTTTTTTGTTGAGATTCGCTTTTGCCCTCAATAATAGCTGTTCTACCGCGCGTTGAGAAATCTGCATGATTTCGGCAACTTCTTTTTGTGGAAGCTCATCATATCTTGTCAAAACAAACGCAATACGTTGCTTTTCGGGAAGTGAATCTATCACTTTTCGTATTTCTGCTTTTTCCTCCGCCTCTTCAAGTTCCTGCTGCGGATTTTTACGTTCATCGGCTTTGCCGAATAAGTTTTTCAATAATTCATCACCAAACTGTAAAAAGCTCCTGCGTTTCTTTTGAGCAATAAAATTGAGAGAAGTATTAACCGTGATGCGGTATAGCCACGTCGATATTTCCGATTCTCCGCGAAATTTATCTTGGTTTTGATAAATCTTAATAAAAACCTCCTGTGTAATATCTTCGGCATCTTCACGGATATGGACAAATCCAACAGCTATACGGAAAACCATAGGATGGTATTTCTCCACCACTTCGGTAATATTGATTCTGTTTTCCGTCTTTTTTTCCATATAGAAGTTAGATCACAATTTTGATGAAAATCTTATTGCTTGGTTGCAAAAATAATCATTATATTGAACAAATGTTCACATACAAGAGGGTTAATCAACAAAAAAAGCCCCCCGATTCGATAGGGAGGCTTGCGATATAATATTGTTATCCAATTATATAAACAGGTTTACATTGGCATCATCGGCGCGTTCCATGTAAGTTGCTACGCCGCCTATGGTTGCATGATCGAGCAGCTCTTCACGTTTTACGCCCATCACATCCATTGACATCTGGCAGGCGATAAATTCCACGCCGTTGGCAATCGCCTGATCACGAAGTGACTCCAGTGAGTCAATGCCGTGACGCTTCATAATCGAGCGCATCATGCGGCTGCCTATTCCCATCATGTGCATCTTCGAGAGCTTCAGTTTCAGCGAACTCGACGGCAGCATCATGCCGAACATTTTTCCGAAAATATCTTTTTCAACTTTGGGTTTCTTCACTTTTTTGATGACGTTCAACCCCCAGAAGGTAAAGAAGATCGTTACTTTTTGCCCAGTCGCGACGGCGCCGTTGGCAAGTACAAAAGTAGCCAATGCTTTATCAAGGTCATCGCTGAACATTATCAATGTTTTGCCTTTTCCATCGCACGAAGTGATAGTTTTGCAGGCTTTAGACGAGCCTTTTTCGATCACGACCGTGAATTTGCCCTTCTCTTCCGTATTGGATATGAGTTGATTCCCCGTAGTATTGCACCATGCCTGAGCATCACGGGCAAAACCGACATCGGTGGCAACCATTTCGATACGTTCTCCTTCGCCAATAGAGTCGATAGCTTGTTTAATCTTCATCACAGGGCCGGGACAAGCCAATCCGCAGGCATCTATTTTAACTGTTTTAATCTCCATTTTCGCAATTTGCTGGTCGATATTATCTGTTTTACAAGCCGGTGCTACGACCGTAGGCTCGGTGCGTTTAACCGGAGCCACCGCCGTAGAGTAGGTCTTGTAACCGCCCGATAGATTTTTTACATTCGTATAGCCGTTCGCCACGAGAATTTTCGTAGTAAGGTATCCGCGCAATCCGATCGCACAATAGATAAGTATCGGTTTATCGGTCGGGATTTTACTGAGTCTGCCACGCAACTCATCCACCGGAATATTCACAGCTCCAGGGATCATTCCCATAGCACATTCATCTTTTGTGCGGACATCAAGAATCACAACTTCATCACGGTTAGCGTTTTGCATCTCTCGCCATGTCATAGCAGGCATTACGCCACTGATTATGTTACTTGCAACATATCCCGCAATTGCAATCGGATCTTTTGCCGATGAGAATGGCGGTGCATAGGCGTGTTCTACTTTAATAAGATCGTAAATTGTTCCGCCATTTTTGATAAGCAGTGCGATTTGGTCAATACGTTTATCCACACCGTCATAACCGACACATTGTCCGCCCAGAAGTTTCCCAGTCTGCAGGTCGAACGTAATCTTCAAGCTTAATGGCAACGCATCGGGATAATATCCTGCGTGCGAACCCGAATGTGTCCACGAACTGCGGTAAGGAATTTCCATTTGTTTGAGGCGTTTGGCAGCAAGTCCTGTCGCAGCAACGGTCATATCGAAAACCTTAGCGATGCAAGTACCAATCGCACCTTCATATTTCGTGATGTTACCTGAAACCATATTGTCGGCAACAATACGCCCTTGACGGTTGGCAGGATTTGCCAGATAGTTAAGCCACGGTTTGCCTGTCAACGGATGCGGAAATTCAACGGCATCGCCCACAGCATATATATCCTTTGCAGAGGTTTCGAAATATTCATCCACCCATATTCCGCCTGTTTCGCCTATTTTAAGTCCGGCGGCTTTCGCAAGTGTTGTTTCAGGACGCACGCCTATTGATAGGATTACAATATCGGCAGGGATTGTTTCACCGCTTTTGAAATGAACATCTAATCGGTTCCCATTTTTTGAAAATCGCTCTACGCTCTGTTCAAGATACAGTGCAACTCCTTTTTGCAGTAAGTGTTGATGAACTTGCGCAGCCATCGAAAAATCAATGGGAGCCATCACCTGATTGCCCATCTCGACAATAGAGACAGCAGCTCCGGCATGTTGGAGATTTTCGGCCATTTCCAGTCCGATGAAACCCGCCCCGACTACGACTGCTTGCTTTACCTCGTGTGTCGTAATGTAATTCTTGATTTTATCCGTGTCATTGACATCGCGCAGCGTAAAAATACCATCCAAGTCAATTCCTCCCAATGGCGGACAAACGGGATTCGCTCCGGGCGACAATAAAAGTTTGTCGTAATTTTCAGAGTATTCCGTACCGTCAGCTTTGCGAATTTTAACAGATTTTGCAGTTGAGTCAATTCCAATAACCTCGTTTTCAATACGAACATCAACATTGAATCGACCACCAAACGATTGGGGTGTTTGCAGGAACAATTTTTCGCGTTCTGCAATAGTTCCGCCAATGTAATACGGCAATCCGCAGTTTGCATATGATATATATTTGCCTTTTTCGAGAAGAATGATCTCTGCCGATTCATCAGCTCGACGGATACGTGCTGCGGCAGTAGCTCAGCCTGCTACTCCGCCAATGATGATGTGTTTCATTAATTTAATCAGTTTTGAACATATGTTGATAATTGTGATGGCAAATATAATTATTTATTACCTTTTTATAGAGGTGTAAACAAAAAAGCTACAAATATTCGTAGCTTTTTGATATTTACCATAAGTTTATTTACTCATTCGTCCGATTGCGCAACTTACATAAGACTTTGCTCCGGATTTAGCGACAGCATTGTAGTTGTCATTTTTAAATTTCTCTAATCTTATCTATAATTCTCAAGACATCATCAGAATCACATTTGATAAATTTCAAACACTCTATACCTTTTTCGGTAAGAGTAAAGTACATTTTGCGTTTATCATCCTTGCCGATCTTGCGCTTGATGAAACCCTTCTTTTCTACCGAGGCAATTACTTTTGAAGAGTTCGATGATGAAAGCCCGAGAATTTCCGCTATTTCTCCCGAAGAACATTTCTCAAATTTAGAAATAGTACACAATAACATACCTTCATTAAGCCCTATGCTGTATTTTGACTGGAAATGAATTTCAAAATCGTTGATAGAACGAAATATATCTCTAATTCTACATAATGCTTCCATAATTCGATTAGTTTTTCTTTACTGCGCCCATAGGACAATACTTAGTGCATTTACCGCATTCGATACATTTTTCCGGGTCGATTCTTGGCAATCCGTAGCCATCCTGAGTAATTGCATCTACCGGACATACTCTCAACATAGGGCATTTATGGTTCTGAGGACATCTGTTTTTATCTACTGTTAAAGCCATTTTTCGTTTATTTATTGAGTAAGACTTTGTCTATCGCCTCCTTGAATGAAGCCTTAGGCATGGCTCCTTGTGCCATTTGCGGAGCACCATCCATCGGAACGAACAGAATAGAAGGAATCGAACGAATGCCAAATGCTGCTGCCAACTCTTGTTCTGCTTCAGTATCTATTTTATAGATATATATTTGATCGCCATATTCAGCGGCAAGTTCTTCTAAAACAGGTGCAATAGTCTTGCATGGGCCGCACCATGACGCATAGAAGTCAATTATTGCCGGCTTGTCACCCAAATACTTCCACTCCTGCGGATTTGCTTCATAGTTAGCTACTTTTGTTAAAAAATCTACTTTCGTTAATTGAATCGTTTTCATATTATTTTCTTGTTTTTGATTAATGCTGTTTGTCTGTTTCGGTTGTCTGCCACAAGAGATCACTCCTGCCATAAGCAGTAAAAGTATTCCTATCTTTTTCATCCTTTATATTGCTCTATCTGATCTTTATATACCTGTGTTTTCGTTTTCTTTGGTTCGGTTGAGCACCCGCCCGCTCCGCAGCACGAGACATTGAATATACTTTGTAAAAGAAACATTCCCGCCAACATCAAAAACAAGTACTCTTTTGACACTACGGCATATATTCCAAAGCCTACGCCTGCCAGCAGGCGAATGATACGCACGGCATCCCAATTATTTAGATATTTTCTCATTTTTCTCTTTTTTAAATGAACTGAATACTAAACCGCCCATCATTGCGCCCCACAACGCACTCATTGTCGGAGAGGATGTAATCGGGCAGCTACCGCTGCTGCATCCAACAAATCTCCAATACAAAAATCCGCCTATTATTCCGACCACAACCCCAAGCAAGGTGAGCCAGTTTCGCTTGATTAAAACAATGATTTTATCCATATTAAACTCTATTTTCTCTATTTTGTGAATTTATAACGCACAAAGATATGTATTATTTTCCAATGGAAGAAATGTCCAATAGAAAATAACATTCAGAAAACAGAAAACAGTGCTGAATAATAAATATTTAGGCACTGTTTCTGTATTGATGATCTGCTTATTAATCTCCTAATTTAATTATGCGATTGTCAATTTCTCCATCTCCGCTTTTCTGCGGTTTGTTTGCCTTATAAGAATTGAAATTGAATGTTAGCCCCAGCCATACCATACGAGTTTGGTTTTTACTGTAGTTATCCAACTTATAAACCGCATTGTCCGATTCTATATTCCATTTGCGAGTATTAAAAACATCGGTCATTGTCAGACTGACTGAAAGTTTATTGTCAAGAAACGAGCGTCTTACGGAAATGTCGGCGTAGTATATTTCCCCTAAACGAAATTGTGGTAGTGATAACGGAGAATTGTAATTCAGGAAAATCTGTACTTCCGTTCTCTTTTCGGGCTTTATTGTAGTTTTCAAACTACCAGTCCATGCAAAGTCGTCTGTACTTAAATCAATCTCGTTGTATTGTCCTGTCGAGCGTGTATGAAACACAGAGAATGCAGGATTTACAGATATATATTTATTGAATTTGTATGTAATGTCCAAATCTGCGCCAATTTTATTCTGACGGCTACCGTTGACGTATGTCAGCATCAACTTGTCAGCATCCGATAGCATGGAAACCTGTGTTATATAATCTTTTGATATACTTGCAAACAAATTTGTACGAAGTTGGAAGCTGTTTTTAATCAGTGAATAATTCAGCTCCACCTTGTCTTGTATTTCGGGAACAAGGTGCTTGTTTCCTGTTTCATAAGTTGTTTGATCGACTACACTGATAAATGGATTGATCTGTGGGTATGTCGGACGTGTTATGCGGCGATTTATGCTCAATGCGATATTTTGAGAATCATCTAACGTATATTTGAGTTGAGCGAACGGAAAAGGGAACCAGTATTCATGGTATATGCGTTCATTTGATGATGCCTGAGTAAGTTCCGATGTGTTATACTCCAACCTTGCACCAATTTTATACTCCAGCTTCTTTGACAGTTTGTCCGAATACATAAGATAGGAAGAGTATATATACTCCTGATATTTCAGATCGTTACTAAATGCGGGGTCTAATATCCATTCATCCGTTCCCGTATTCAGATCATAGAATTTATAATCAAAATTATTGTATTTAGAGAGCCCTTTCAGTCCAAACTCAATTTTCCCTGTTTTTGATACCGATTTCAGATAGTCGGCCTGTACTGCCATATTGGTAGGATCGCCACCTCCGGTAGATTTCTGCAATAAAATATCTTCGATATAATATTCGGCAGGGCGGCGTCCGCGATTTCTGGAGTAAGATGCATCGAAAGAGAGCTCGTGTTTGCCTTTTTCAAAGATATGCTTGTATGAGAATGTTGTTTCAAACATTCGCCTCAAATGATCAATGTCGTTCAAACGGTTGAAATGTGTAACAGTATTCGTATTGTCGGTTTGTGTACCTATAATTGACTGTTTATTATGCAACTCAGGTAAAACGCCTTTAAGTCCAAGCGAAATAACATCTTTCTTTGATGGTCTGACAGCCATCATGAATGTTCCTGTATGTGATGTGCTTAATTGACGAGAAAGCATCTCCTGTTGGACACGAATTTCATCCGAATAAAGAAATCGGTCAAGCGTGCTGTTTATATCATATTTGTCATATTTGCCATTATATCCGAAATCGAAATCCCATATTCCCTTAGAGTAATGAAGATTTAAGCCGCCGTTCACCGAATTGCCGAAATTGTAATTCAACATTACTCGCCCACTGAAACCTGCTTCGCCTCTGCGTTTGGTTACGATATTGATGATACCGCCTGTACCTTCCGCATCGTATTTTACATCAGGATTCGTAATTATCTCGATATTCTCGACATTGGATGCAGGAATCGAATTGAGGGAGGATAATGTAGTGGGAACTCCGTCCATCAAAACCAACGTATTTTTATTACCTCTTACATAGATGTTTTCTTCGTTGTCGATATTTATTCCGGCTTGACCTTTCAATACATCAGTAATATTTCCGGAAACAGCCGCAATGTTTTTAGCGACATTTATGGTTGTTTTTTCTACGCTCTGTTGTTTCTCGCTTCTTGTTCCGGTTACGGTGACTTCGCCTATGGACAATGCGGCAGGCTGTAGATGAATCGGCTCTGTCAGTTTTACATTTGAGCCGTTAATTTCAAATTGTTTTATTCCATTCTTGTAGCCCACAAAGCTGGATCTGAGAAAATACCTACCGTTACCCAAGTTGTTAATTGTAAACACACCCTGCCCATTGGTTGAAACACCCGTAACAAGAGTACTGTCGGGAAGTTTGAAAATTGCAACCGAAGCGTATTCAATCGGCTGTTTTGTTTCCGCATCCAACAATTTTCCGGTTACAGAATAGGGTCTACTTTGACTAAAAGATGTCAAGGGAAGTGAACCAAGAAAAATAAATAGTATAAATGCTGAAAATTTTGCTGTTTTTTTCATCTTATGATAATCGCTGAATTTATTACTGCATTATTAGACAGCATTAAATCAATAATCTTATGCCTGAATGTTATTTTATATTTGAGTAGTCGATGCGTTTGGGCTTCATATTATCATCCAGAGCTGCGAAAACAAATACGCTTTCTACTACTTTTTCCCGATTCTGTCCGTACATTTCTTCGGCATATATCTCAACCTTAACTCTCAATTTAACCGCTCCGGCTTTTTCAATTTTCCCAACAATTTCTACTATGGAATTTGGATGTACGGTTTTCAGAAAGTATATATTTTCGGTATTGACCGTGAACATTTTCTGACGTGTGAATCTGGTTGCCGTAATATAGGCCACTTCGTCCATCCACTTCATTGCCTGTCCGCCGAAAAGGGTTTCATTCGCGTTTAACGTATTGGGGAATATGGCTTTGAATTGTCGTGTTTCGCTTCGCAATATTTGTTCTTCCATCATTGAAATTTTTGCAAAAGTAAGAATAATATTGAACATTTGTTCATAAATATAGTATATTTGTACGTCAAATAAATAATAGTATGCCGACAAAATCTCAAAAACCATTTTATAACGATAGCTCTGAGTTAATTCTAAGAGATTATTTGGCGATTGAACGAACTAAACTTGCAAATGAACGGACTTTTCTGTCTTATATAAGAGCATCATTATACATGTTGATGGCAGGTTTAGGGCTTACTGAAATAGAATTTTTCAAACATTTGGAATTTGCCGGATATATCGCCTTTGCAGTAAGTTTCGGCTTCCTTATAGTAGGTATTTACAGATTCTTTCAGGTTAAACGACGACTTAAAATGAAATAATAATCAGTATGAAAGTAGGTATAATTCGTTGCCAGCAGACCGAAGATATGTGTCCGGGCAACACAGATTTTAAAGTTGCAAAAGAAGGTAAACTTGCATTTGCAGAGATCGGCCCATCGGAGGTAATCGGTTTTATTTCGTGCGGTGGTTGTCCAGGCAAACGAGCGGCAATCAGAGCAAAGCTGATGGTAGATCGCGGAGCGGAAGTAATTGTTCTTGCTTCGTGTATTACTAAAGGTAATCCGATAGGGTTTCCTTGCCCGAACAGGGAAAATATGATAGCATCCATTCGCCGACTAATCGGAGATGACATTCTGATTCTTGATTATACACATTAACATATACAGTAATGCAAACACAAAAAATACCCGGAGTAAAGCATGTAATAGCAGTAGCATCCGGTAAAGGCGGTGTCGGTAAGTCTACCGTAACCGCAAATTTAGCCGTAGCGCTGGCTAAACAAGGGTACAAGGTAGGACTACTCGATGCAGATATATACGGGCCTTCTATCCCAAAAATGATGGGAGTTGAAGGGGAGCAGCCCGGAGTGACCGGAACACAAGGAGAAGAACGCATAATCCCTATCGAACAACACGGAGTCAAGATACTGTCTATCGGGTTTTTTCTACCTGCAAAAGATCCTGCAATCTGGCGCGGCCCGATGGCATCCAACGCCTTGAAGCAATTGATGAATCAGGGTCAATGGGGTGAGTTGGATTTTCTATTGATCGACCTTCCTCCGGGAACGGGCGACATACATATCACGTTAATCAATGAACTCTATGTAAACGGAGCGATAATCGTCAGCACACCGCAACAGGTCGCATTGGCTTCGGCAATTAAAGGGCTGAATATGTTCCGAAATAAAGATATTCATATCCCGATCCTCGGACTTGTCGAAAATATGGCATGGTTCACTCCTGAACAACATCCCGATGAGAAATACTTTATTTTCGGTAAGGAAAATTGCGAAAAATTCGCAAAGGAAGAGGGACTTGAATTATTGGAAAGAATACCTGTCGTTCAAGGTATAAGCGAGAGCGGTGATGCAGGTGAGCCGGTAAGCATGGATTCCGACTCAATAACCGGAAAGGCATTCCATGCTTTGGCAGAGAAAGTGGTAACTTTCTCTTCAACAAAGAGATTTTATTATGTCAAAGATAATTGATGAACTGAAACAGGATTTACGCTTTATTGAAGGTTTGAAAGCGTGTATCAGTTGCGGAGTATGCACAGCTGTATGTCCTGCGGCGCAGTTCTATCAATATAGTCCACGTGATATAATGCTGACCGTCCAACAGGGCGATGAAGAGAAGATTGATCAGCTGCTCAAAAGCGATACGATATGGTATTGCGGAGAGTGTCTTTCATGTAAAACCCGTTGACCGCGAGGAAATACGCCCGGTTACGTTATTCAGGCATTGCGTCAGCTTTCTCAGCAACGAGGTCTATTTGCTCAATCACGTTTAGGACGACAACAATTAGAGGTAAAACGCATCATTGGCGATACGATGCTCAAAAGAGGATATTGTGTTTACGTGGACGATGTGGAAACAGACTATCACCCCGAACAAGGCCCTGTATGGGATTGGTTTCGTAAACATACAGCAACCATATCACGCCGCATCGGAGCGAATTATGACGGAGAGGGTTCCGGCTCGATGCGCCGCATTGCCGAAGAAGATATGGCGGAACTTCGAGCTAACTTCGAGGA
>Ga0265294_10006390_pt1 | contig 14159 bp, 12 predicted proteins | sample MunlanPumphouse3_FD_192504 | JGI IMG/M metagenome (GOLD analysis project Ga0265294, IMG submission 192504) | Groundwater microbial communities from a municipal landfill in Southern Ontario, Canada - Pumphouse #3 | ecosystem: Environmental > Aquatic > Deep subsurface > Groundwater | place... | reverse complement strand
GGCGGAGCGGTACATAAAAGGTGAATTGATTTCGACCGGATCCGTATGCCACAGCCACGACCACGATTAGTATTATCAGACTTTTATACTTTAGATATCAACAGCCATTGCGGTGCTCCGAATAATAGGTTAAAATTAGTTGTCCTTTGTTCATGCTAAAGGATAATCAAATTCAAGGAGCAATAAATTGAACAGATCAGTCGGTACAATAGCAAGAGGAATAAGAGCGCCAATAATCAGAAAGGGCGATGATATTGCAGGCATAGTCACAGAGAGTGTGCTTGAAGCAGCCGCTAACGAAGGGTTTGAGCTGAGAGATCGTGATGTTGTCGGTGTGACAGAAGCTGTGGTTGCAAGAGCTCAGGGAAATTATGCTTCTACAGCAGACATAGCCGAAGATGTAAGAAGTAAGTTTGGCAGCGGAGCTGTCGGCGTTATTTTCCCGATATTAAGCAGGAACAGATTTTCTGTTTGTCTCAAAGGGATAGCACGTGGTGCTGATAAGATCGTTTTGATGCTCAGTTATCCTTCAGATGAAGTGGGAAACCATCTTATAGATATCGATTCATTAGATGAAAAAGATATAGATCCCCGGAAGGATGTCATGTCCGAAGGTAAGTTCAGAGAACTGTTCGGATATCATAAACATCACTTTACAGGTGTGGATTACATAGAGTTTTATAGGGAGCTTATAATCGCAGAGGGGTGTGAAGCCGAAATCATACTTGGAAATGACCCTCGAACTATACTTCAATTCACTGATAAAGTTCTATGCTGTGATATACATACAAGGATCAGAACCAAACGGATCCTTGCAAGTGCAGGTGCTCGGATAGTTTTCGGTCTTGATGATATTCTTGCTAAACCTGTTGGTGATAGCGGTTACAATGAGAAATACGGCCTCCTCGGCAGCAATAAGGCTACTGATAACACTGTAAAGCTTTTTCCAAGAGATTCACAGAGAGTAGTTGATGATATCGCCTTAAGACTTAAACACAGAACAGGCAGAAATGTTGAGGTCATGGTTTACGGAGACGGCGCTTTCAAAGACCCTGTCGGTAAAATTTGGGAACTTGCCGACCCGGTCGTTTCGCCTGCTTATACTCCGGGACTGGAAGGACAGCCTAATGAAGTAAAATTGAAATATCTCGCTGATAATGACTTTGCGCATTTAAACGGTGAAGAGCTTAAAGAGGCTATATCAGACTATATCAAGAAGAAAGATGGGGATCTGACCGGGAGAATGGATTCTCAGGGAACTACGCCAAGGCGACTTACGGATCTGATCGGTTCTCTTTGTGATCTAACTTCCGGAAGCGGAGATAAAGGAACTCCGATAGTTCTGGTACAAGGGTATTTTGATAATTACACTAAATAAATAACGAACAATAACGAATAGGATAAGTGCATTGAAGGTTTTACTGGAAAAAATCAAAGAAGTGTTATTTGCTGTACTCCCTGTAACGATTATAGTATTGCTGATGCATTTTACGATCGTTCCTTTAGAGAATATCGTTATATTTCGCTTTCTTATAGGTGCTCTGTTTATAGTCGTCGGGCTTTCTGTTTTTCTTCTTGGAGTAGATCTGAGTGTCAGTCCTGTAGGGGTACTGATGGGAAACAGGATAGCAAAGTCCAATAAAGTGATCATTGTTGTTGTTGCAGGATTGATCCTTGGATTTTTTATATCAATCGCAGAGCCTGATCTTCATATACTTGCAGAACAGGTAAGTGATATTACAGGCGGACTCATATCCAAAGTAAGCTTAGTTGCAGTTGTTTCGGCAGGAATCGCGGTTATACTTGCTATCGGTCTTCTTAGGATAGTGTTCAATATTCCTTTGTTCAAGTTGCTGATAGTGATATACGGTATCATACTTATATTAGCGATCCTAACTTCCAGGGAGTTTCTTGCCATCGCCTTTGACGCCTCAGGGGCAACAACAGGAGCGATGACCGTTCCTTTTATACTTGCCCTTGCTCTTGGTGTCTCTTCTTTGAAGAAAGACAGTAAAGCTTCTGAGAAGGACAGTTTCGGACTTGTGGGCATTGCTTCGGGCGGGGCTATAATTGCGGTGCTCGTTATGAGTATCATCAACAGAACAGATAAGATCACGGGAACATTGGAACACGGATCAAGTGCCTCGGACTCTGTGATTCTTCCTTTTCTTCATGAGGTTCCCAGGATATCCCTCGAAGTTCTTCTTGCGCTTTCGCCTATAGTCATGCTTTTCGTGATATTTCAATTGATTTCATTTAAATTATCCAGAAAATCTGCAAGAAGGATAATAATTGGATTTGTGTTCGCTTTTACCGGATTGGTAGTATTTCTTACAGGTGTCAATGCAGGATTTATGGACGCAGGATCACTGATAGGGTCATCACTGGCCTATTCAGGGAGAACAACTTTGATCGTTATCGTTGGTTTTGTTCTTGGTTTTGTTACTATTCTGGCGGAACCGGCTGTATATGTACTCACTCATCAGATCGAGGATGTTACGAACGGTTATGTCAAACGCAGACTTGTTCTTATGACATTGAGTATCGGTGTTGGTATTGCAGTAGCCCTTTCTATGCTGAGGATAGTTACACCCGGGCTTGCGCTTTGGCATTATTTGCTTCCCGGATATATCATAGCCACGGGACTGATGTTTTTCACACCGAAGCTTTTCGTGGGTATCGCATATGATTCAGGCGGAGTTGCATCCGGACCTATGACAGCAACTTTTATATTGTCGTTTTCACATGGGGTGGCATTTGCCCTGGAAGGTGCTGATGTGGTTGCTGACGGATTCGGCATGATCGCAATGGTTGCCATGACGCCTGTGATCGCGTTGCAGATCCTTGGGATCATATTCAGACTCAAATCCAGAAAAGGAGGCATCAGCTAATATGGATGAAAGATATATGCTCGTTTATGTGATCGTTGAATGCGGACTGGGTTCTAAAGTTCTCGGTATCGCCAGGAAATCAGGGATAAAGGGCGGAACGGTAATCATCGCTAAAGGGACAGCAAGGGATAGTATAAGCCGGTTTCTGGGGCTTGATGAGACCCGGCGGGAAGTTGTTTTTCTGGTTTCTGAGAAAGATACGGCTGAGAAATCATTGATCGAACTGAATGAAAAAATGAAATTTGAGAAGCCGGGACATGGAATAGCTTTTGCTTTACCTGTTTGCAGCACAGAAGGCTCATCAGCTCTGAAATGTGTTAATATTTGCCGGAGGCAGGAGGTATATGAAGTAATGCACAAACTAATAACGGTAATAGTGGATAAAGGACAATGTGAGGATGCGATGGAAGCAGCGCTTGAAGCCGGAGCCATGGGCGGTACTATCGTGAATGCCAGAGGTTCGGGAATACACGAGACGAGCAGGCTTTTCGCAATGGATATTGAGCCTGAGAAAGAAATGCTCATGATAATCGCTGACACGGATTCAACAGATGGGATTGTCGATTCGATTTACAGGAATATGAAAATGGATGAACCCGGCAATGGAATAATCTATGTTCAGAATGTAGTGGCAGCATACGGTCTCGCAAAGTAGGGAATTGTTGCTAAAATGATATTGTGCTCATAGAAACTTTCGTTCAATCTGATAAGCAGGTTTAAAAGTTGACATAATTTCACTAATATGCATGAATGTGGCCATAAAGTTGCATAATTGCGTTGACAGCATTGTTTCTCAATGATAGAATCACTATTTGAAATACAATAGTGATTTTAATATACGGAGGTAGCACATGACCCTGAGTAATACTTATTTAATTAACCTTCTTGAAACAGTGAAGAAGAGAAACAGCGGAGAACCTGAATTTATTCAAGCTGTGACAGAGGTCCTGGAAACTTTGGAACCTGTGATCGATAAACGCCCGGATTTTGTTGAGGCTGGAGTATTGGACAGACTCGTTGAACCTGAAAGACAGATTTTGTTCAGGGTGCCTTGGGTTGATGATAATGGACGTGTCAGAGTGAATCGTGGATTCCGCGTTCAGTACAATTCGGCTATCGGACCATATAAGGGAGGAATAAGACTCCATCCATCTGTTTATCTTGGTATAATCAAATTCCTCGGATTTGAACAAGTTCTCAAGAACAGCCTTACAACTCTCCCTATGGGAGGAGCTAAAGGAGGGTCGGATTTTGATCCTAAAGGAAAGAGCGACGGAGAAGTTATGCGTTTCTGTCAAAGCTTTATGACCGAACTTTACAGGCATATCGGACCTGATTGTGATGTCCCTGCAGGTGATATCGGGACAGGCGGCAGAGAGATCGGGTTTATGTATGGCCAATATAAGAGGATCATGAATCAGTTTACAGGTGTTCTTACAGGTAAGGGGCTAACATATGGAGGCTCACTTGCAAGAACTGAAGCTACAGGCTACGGACTGTGTTATTTTACAGACGAAATGCTTAAAGCCAATGGATCAGGGTTTACAGGCAAAACTGTTGTGATTTCAGGTTCAGGAAATGTAGCTATATATGCAACTGCTAAAGCTACGGAACTGGGAGCTAAAGTCGTTGCTTTATCTGACAGTGAAGGCTACATACATGATCCGGACGGGATCGATCTTGAGTTAGTAAAAGAGATCAAGGAGGTAAAGAGGGGAAGGATAAAGGATTACTTAAATAAGTACCCCAACGCTATATTTACCACCGGTTCTTCAGGGATCTGGACTATACCTTGTGATATTGCTCTTCCTTGCGCAACACAGAATGAGATCGACAAGACGAGTGCAGAACTACTTGTTAGAAATGGCTGTATAGCTGTGGCTGAAGGTGCTAATATGCCTTCAACTCCTGAAGCTATTGAAGTGTATCTTGCCAACGGAGTTTTGTATGGACCTGCTAAAGCGGCCAATGCAGGCGGAGTGGCTACATCGGGGCTTGAAATGAGTCAGAATTCCGCAAGATTGTCCTGGTCTTTCGAAGAGGTGGATAGTAAACTTAAGGATATAATGACCGGGATATTTAAAGCCTGCGATGATGCAGCAAGAGAATACGGCATGGAGGGCAATTATATGGCAGGAGCCAACATTGCAGGATTCCTGAAGGTGGCAGAAGCGATGAAGGCTCAGGGTTGCGTATAAGCAACCATCTATACACTTGAACTGACCTATAACGCCATTTTCGAAAGAAGGTGGCGTTTATGCTTATCAGGCGTTAATGTGTTTTTTGATATATAATCGATATTGAATAAATTGTTACAGGGGAGGAAATGACGATCATGAGTATAGGTTATGCCTGCGTTAACCCTGTTTTACCCAATACCGGATTTCGAAAGTGCAGAAAATCACAAGTGACGGATGTGATACTGTCAGAACTCATATCCCGGAACCTGGATGCACTTGAGAGACTCATTGAATATAATATTTCTAAGAATATCAAGCTTTTCAGGATCGGATCGGATTTGATCCCTTTTGCATCTGATCCTATAAACACTTTGGACTGGAAATCGGAGTATAGAGAGAGATTCAGAGCTATCGGAAATAAAATCGTATCTTCCGGAATGAGGGTTTCGATGCACCCCGGTCAGTATACTGTTTTGAATTCTCCTGACGAGAAAGTTTACACCAATTCAGTGCTTGATCTTGAGTATCATTGTTCAGTGCTTGATCTTCTTGAAACAGGTCCTGAAAACAAGATCGTATTACACATCGGAGGAGCATACGGAGATAAGAAGTCAGCTATACAAACGTTTGGGAAAGCATTTAAGACTCTTGACAGGAGCATTAGGAACAGACTTGTTATCGAGAATGATGACAGGATATTCAATATCGAAGAAGTGCTTGAAATAGGAAATGAACTCTCCATCCCTGTAGTATTCGATAATCTGCATAATAGCATAAATCCATCACAAACCCATATGAGTGAACACGAGTGGATGATCAGATGTTCCCATACATGGTTGGGAAATGATGGTGTGCAGAAAATACATTATTCGCAGCAGGATAAGAATAAAAGACCCGGAGCACATTCAGAGCGGATAGATATCAAGGAATTTATGGGTTTTATCAGCAGTTTTAAAGACAATGTTCCGGATATCATGCTTGAGGTAAAGGACAAGAATCTTTCTACAGTCAAGTGTATTCTGAGTACTGCAGAAGGCAGAAACAGACAAATCAGGAATCTTGAAGAAGAATGGTCATTATATAAGTATAAGATCCTTGAACTATCAGCACAGACATATAAAAGTATCAGAGAACTGCTTAAGTTGAAACGCGAATACCCGGTCACTGAGTTTTATGATTTGATCGATAAATCCCTTGAATTGCCTTTGGATCCAATGAATGCCAGAAATGCAGCATTGCACGTCTGGGGATACTTTAAGGATAAGGCACAAGATAAGGAAAAAATCAAGTTCTTCAGAAGTCTCAATGACTACTGTGATGGTAAAATCAAAACACCGACCTATAAGACATTGTTATATGATCTGGCAGTTAAATATCAACAGGAATATCTTGTTAAATCATACTATTTCTTTATATGACTTTCCACTTTGTCAAAGTTTGAATCCTCGCAATCGTAAAGCATTAAGAACTACCGAGACCGAACTGAAAGCCATAGCTGCACCGGCGAAAACAGGATCAAGAAGCGGCCCCCCGAATGCATAGAAAACACCTGCAGCAAGTGGTATCCCGGCTATGTTATAAATGAAAGCCCAGAAAAGATTCTGCCTGATGTTTCGCATAGTTGCTTTGCTAAGTCTGATAGTAGATACGATACTCGTAAGATCACCACGCATCAGAACTATATCTGCAGACTCTATAGCTATGTCTGTACCTGTTCCGATCGCTATTCCAACATCTGCCTGCGTAAGAGCAGGCGCATCATTTATCCCATCGCCTACCATAGCTATTTTCATCCCCTTCGCCTGAAGAGAAGCGATCTCATCTGCTTTTCCGCCCGGCAGTACATCCGCCAAAATATTGTTTATCCCTGCCTGAGCAGCGATAGCTCTTGCTGTATCACGGTTATCACCGGTTATCATATAAACACTAATTCCAATCTCCTTAAGAGCAGCAACTGCAGACCTGCTGGTCTCTTTGATAAGGTCGGATGCGGCTGCAAGACCTGACAATTTTCCATTCACAGCAAAAAACATTATCGTTTTACCTTTACCCGAAAACTTAGAAGCTTCAGGTAAAGCCTCCGTTACATCGATCCCCGACTCGTCCATAAGCACTTTACTGCCGGCGATGATCTTCTTGCCTTCAATATCAGCAGATATACCTTTCCCGGGCAACGCTTGGAAGTCGGAAGGTTCGAGCAAAGACAGACCTTTTCTCTTCGCGTACTCAACAAGAGATGCAGCAACCGGATGTTCTGAACCTCGCTCTGCAGAAGCAGCTAAAACAAGTGTTTCAGATATGTCAGCTCCTCCGAAAACGATGAAATCCGTTACAGCCGGCTTTCCTTCAGTAAGGGTGCCTGTTTTATCGAGCACAACCCCGTCTATAGAGTGAACGACCTCAAGAGCTTCTCCGCTCTTAAACAAAATCCCTGCTCCGGCACCTTTCCCGGTTCCGGCCATGATAGCGGCAGGAGTAGCAAGACCAAGCGCACAAGGACACGCAATAACCAAAACTGTCACGAAAATATTTAAAATGAAATCAAAATCGATGGGTCGGTCAAAGGTGATGAACCGCCCTGCAATGAACCAGGCTAATGCAGATACAACTGCGATCAGCATAACCACAGGAACAAAAATACCGGAGATCTTGTCCGCCAGTTTTGCGATCGGAGCTTTACGAGACTGCGCATTTTCAATCATTCTTATTATCTGAGAAAGAGCTGTGTTTTCGCCGGTCCTCGTCACCTTGACCTTTAGCATCCCTTCGTAATTAACGCTGCCCCCTATGGTCGTTGATCCGACTGATTTAAACACCGGCATGCTCTCACCCGTAAGCATGGATTCGTCAACACTGGATGAGCCTTCAGCAACCTCACCGTCTACAGGAACAACAGATCCGGGCTTAACCAAAACGATATCACCTGTTGTTATTTCAGAAAGAGAAACAGATATTTCCTTGCCGTTCTTAATAAGAACAGCTTTGTCAGGACGCAATTTGATGAGCTTTCTGATAGCATCAGAAGTTTTCCCCTTGCTTACAGCCTCAAGATATTTTCCCAGCATTACCAATGTTATGACCATTGCAGCAGACTCGAAATACAATGCTCCCGCGAAAGAATGATCTCCTCGCCATATCATCGCCAGCGCATATACCCCATACAGAAAAGCGCTCCCGGTGCCTATGGCTATAAGTGAATCCATATTCGGAGATCTTTTAATAAGTGCTTTGGTGCCTCTTGTGAAAAACTTACTTCCGGCAAATATGACAGGTATCGTAAGGATCAGCTGGATCGCTGCAAAATTGAATGGTGAGCTGTGCGGATCGATAAACACAGGAAGTTTCAGCCCCGGTACCTCAAACATATGCAACATTGCGATGATCATCAATGGTACGGCAAAAACCAGTGCTGTTATCAGCCGCAATTTCATTCTTCGGAGTTCTTCCTCATGCCTTATAGCTTGCGCGTCAGGAAGATCATCAGTACTCTCTTCTTCCGGGGAATAACCTTTATTCGTGACTGCATCCATTATTTCTGAGAGTTTGATCATTGACGGATCATATGAAAATGATGCTTTTTCTGTTGTGAGATTCACGGAAGCATCAGTTACGCCTTCGAGAGTACTAATTGCCTTTTCAACGGCGGCAGAACAGGAAGCACAGGACATCCCTTTAACAATGATTCGTTCACTTATCATCTCAATATTATTTTTCGTTTCATCATTTGCCATTAATGCTGATCTCCTGATATCTAATTCATAGTATATTAGTATAGTATAGCATTAACAAAGATAAAACCGGAACAGAGGTTACACTTCTGTCTTATTTAGATTCAAAACTCTGGCTACTAAATGCATAACAAGAAATAAAATATAGTAGCTGACGAAAGCGGCAGTGGTATATAAAAAGCTGTGTTTTTCATAAAGCCATGAATAAACAGGGAAATCAAAAGGGGGATGGTCAAGATAAAAGTAATTCATCTGAACGACTCCACCTGCGGGATCACTGAATATGTTGTTGAACAAAATTGAAATAGAAAGAACAGGTAAAAGGATCAGACCGGATGTGAAGAGCGCTTTTCTGTCTGTTCGAATACCGCGTACCAGAACAAGGTAAGTAGAATTAAAGAATATAAGACCATGTATTACAAAATAGGCATAGAACCTAAACCTGTCATAACCGAATGATTGCTGAGGAAGAAGAAATGAAAAAAATGCCCCATACGAATAGTAATATATAACAGAACCGATAGTTCTATTTCCTGTGATCATGGCATAACTGCTAAGATATATCGTCAAACCACACAGAGTCGTTGGATAGATATTCCTCCAGTCGGTCTGCCCTCCGATATAATGCCAGTAGTATTGGACAAACTCGAAAGTCATGCCCACGATCCCCGCACTTATCGCTATAGCTTTGTCGAATCTCGACGATGCGATTCTTTTCCTGAAAAAAATTATAACGGTTACAGGTATCACAGCAAAAACGATCGTTGCGATCAGATGCTGTAAAGAGAACTCATAGAACTGATGACCAAAATCCTCGTAATCGAAAAATAATCTAAATGAATCCACTATGGTCATATATTATAGTCCGGAGGGTTGATCGATTTCTGTTTATCAAGAAGATCCTGAAGCGTTGTATCGTTGATATATTCATTTATGACATTATAAAGACCTTGCCAGAAATCAATCGTTGGGCATGTACCGTATCTTTTACATGATACTGAACCTTCATCGACACAGTCTACAGGAGACAGAGCACCTTCTGTAGCCCTAATTATATCTCCGGCTGTGTATTCATCAGGCCGTCTGGACAACATGTATCCTCCTGCAGGACCCCTAAGGCTTCTTATCAAGCCGGCTTTACCCAGAAGTGTTACTATCTGTTCCAGATATTTTAGAGATATTTGCTGCCTTATAGAAATATCTTTAAGGGCTACATAGTTGCCATTGCTGTTTTCCGCTAAATCTATCATCATTCTCAAAGCATATCTGCCTTTTGTTGAGATTTTCATTTTATTCACCTGCCTTAACATTATTATACTATAGGAATACTATGAAATCAAATCTAAAAAATCTGAAAAAATTGTATATGTAAACTTATCTTAACTTCAAAGAATGTTTACTATATGGTAAAATCATTTCGTTACAGCGAACATGATCATGAGGAGAGAATGAACAGACATCAAAGGATATTCACAATTATCAGAGATTATGTTTTGATAGTTGCAGGCAGTGCGCTTGTAGCTATTGCCATGGATATTTTTCTTGTCCCGAATAAGATCGCAAGCGGAGGAGCTACAGGACTTGCAACTGTACTGTTTCATGTTTCCAATGGTTTTCTTCCTGTAGGGGCTGTTATACTTGCTGTTAATGTACCATTGTTTATACTTGGCATGAAAGTCATGGGCAGGTTGTTTCTTATCAAATCTGCTGTAAGCACTGTTTTATTGTCGGTTATGATAGATTTGTTTGAGCCATTCGCAGCTGATTTTACGAGAAAGTATCTTTCAGATTTTAAGTCGACCGGTATCGAGACCGATCTGTTGCTTTTATGTATATTTGGAGGAGTGCTTATGGGAACAGGCATAGGACTGGTTTTCAGAGCGGGTGGTACAACAGGAGGTACAGATATCGCAGCGACGCTTCTGAGCAGGATATTCCAGAATGCAACGATAGGTCAGATACTTCTGGTGATCGACGGTATAGTTGTGCTTTTTGCCGCAATAGCATTCAAGAGTTTTCTTCTGGCATTATACGCTATAGTTGTTATATACATCTCAACTAAAATAATTGATACTATCCTGGAAGGAGTCAATTTTGCCAAAGCGGTTTATATTATAACGGACTATCCTGAAGAAATTGCGGATATAATATTAAAGCAGCTTGACAGAGGGGTTACTGCTTTTGATGGAACGGGTATGTATACACGCAAAGATAAGAAAGTGCTTTTCTGTGTACTTGAGCGAACTCAGATACCGAAACTTAAGAATATAGTTAAAGCACATGATCCGAAAGCATTTATCGTCATGAATGATATTCGGGAAGTTCTTGGCGAATTCAATCGGGGGAAAAGATGATGAATGACAGATCTAAAGGGTTTGCATATATCGCTGTTGTTTATGTTGTGGCTTTGTTAGCCGGATCGTTTATTTATCGTAATTGTATCAGCTTGGGGTATCTTATAGCTATAGCTGCTGCGGATTTTGGTGCGACAGTCATAATATGGGCATCCGGTGTTATGATCAGGAATTCATCTGTTTATGATCCATATTGGAGCGTTGCACCATTTGTTGTACTGATTCTGTTTTCTTGTGATAGAGGGTCTGTTTCATCTGCCGGGATGATCATGCTTGTTGCTGTTACTTTATGGAGTTTCAGACTGACTGCAAACTGGGCTTATACTTTTCAAAGTATTAAATACCAGGACTGGAGGTACGACAAGTACAGGAATGATTTTCCTAAGTTATGGCCTTTAGTGAACTTTTTCGGAATAAATTTCATGCCGACGGTCATTGTCTACTTTGCCATGGTGCCGGGACTTATTTTAGTGAACGGAGATCGCGCAGCCGGTCCTGTGACTTATTTGGCATTTCTGATATGCCTTGCGGCTGTTATGATACAGTTTGTATCCGATTCTAAGCTTCACAGATTCAGAAAGGTGAGCAGCAACAGTGAAGTTTGTTGTGAGGGGCTTTGGCGATACAGCAGACATCCGAATTACTTTGGCGAGATACTTATGTGGTGGGGCGTGTTTCTGATGCTTTTATCTGTCGACAGAAGCATGTGGGTTACAGGAGCAGGTGCTTTGATGAACACTTTGCTGTTTGTTTTCATAAGTATACCCCTCATGGAGAAGAGGCAACTTCTTAATAAGAAAGGTTACGATGAGTATATGCTCAGGACCAACAAACTGATACCATTAAGCAGAGAGCTATTTACAAGAGGTATAAATGAGCACTAGGAGAAGAAAACGGCGCAAGCGCAATTATTTGCCGTACATCATAATGTTTCCGGCAGTTGTTATAGTTTGTGTTGCTGCTATTGTTATCATTCAAAATACACTTATAAACAACCGGATCCTTGCTGAAGTTATCATTGAAGCAGGCGATGAGTTACCTGATGCAGGAGTGTTCTGTAAAGATGACTCACTACAGGCATCTTTTAATGGTGACATCGCTATCTCTGATACTTCAGTGCCGGGAAAATACCCGTTGGAAGTTACTGTTGATGGTAAAATATATAAAGTCAGCTTAATAGTTGAGGATACTGTTCCTCCGAGCGGTACAGTTAAATCATGTGAAATATGGATGGGTGAGGAGATAGGTGCTGATCTTTTCGTGACCTCTGTTACTGATGTTTCTGAAGTTGCTGCAACTTTTGCTGTAAGACCGGACTTTGATCTTCCCGGAACACAGGATATACATATTGTGCTTGAGGATTCATCAGGTAATAAAACAGATCTTAACACTTCTCTTACGATAAAGGAGGATAAAGAGCCGCCGGTCATAAGCGGAACATCTGACAAAACGGTTTTCATCGGAGAAAATGTTTCATATCGTAAAAATGTTACAGTGACTGACAATAAGGATGTTGATGTACAGATCGAAATAGATAACAGCTCGGTTGATCCTGCAAAGGCCGGACGCTATCCTGTTAAGTATTCGGCTGCAGATTCAGCCGGTAACAGAACCGAGATCACTGTTTACTATACTTTTCAAATCAAACCTGAAGGATATGTCTCGGAAGAAGAGCTCTATGAACTTGTCGATCAGGTGCTCGATGAAATAATCGATCCCGGAATGAGCGATCTGGAGAAAATGTCAGAGATATTCTATTGGATAGCCGATCATATAAACTATATCGGAACATCGGATAAGTCGGATTGGATCAAAGGTGCCTATTTGGGAATGACTAGAGGGACAGGCGACTGTTTTAATTATTTTGCCGCAGCTAAAGCATTTCTGACACGCGCGGGTTATGAAACGATCCCGATCGAAAGAGTTAAAGACGCTAAGACCAGGCATTACTGGAATCTTGTAAAATATGAAGGTGAATGGTATCATTTCGATCCGCTGCCGAATCTTGCAAAGTATCACTATGTGTGTTTACTCAGGACCGATGCAGAAGTCGCGGAGTATTCTAAGAAAAACACGCGATTCTATGAATTTGATAAAACGGGAATACCCGCTACGGCAACGAAGCCGCTGGATATCGAAAGAAAGGTCATCAATGGCTGAATGTTTTAGCATAAGTAAATCTGAACGGAAGTGCCTTGGTGTGATCGGCGGACTCGGACCGCTTGCTACTGTATATTTTATGGAACAGGTTATCGGGATGACTGAAGCTTTAACAGATCAGGAACATCTGGATATGATCGTTATCAATTCTCCCGGTATACCTGACAGAACGGGCTTTATTCTTGACAGGAGCAAAGAGGATCCGCTTCCGGAAATGATATCGATAGCACGAAAACTTGAGATGCTTGGTGCGGATAACATTGCTGTTCCGTGTATAACCGCACATTATTTCTATGATATGTTGAACGCTTCTGTTGACATCCCTGTCATAAATGCTGTGACGGAGACAGTTGATCATTTAGCTAAAGCCGGTTTCATTAAATTTGGGCTAGCCGCTACTGACGGGACGATTTCCAGCGGGTTATTCCAGAAGGAGGCATCAGCTAAAGGGATGGAGTGTATATTGCCCGATGAGATCTGTCAGAAAGATTTGATGAAGCTTATATATGATGATATCAAAGCGGGGAAAGAGCCGGACATGAAGCTTTTTCAAGCAGTTGTCAGTGATTTGAGAAATAAAGGAGCACAGATGATCGTTCTGGGATGCACTGAATTGTCGCTTCTTAAGAGGGACGAACTTATCGGACCGGGGTTCATTGATGTCACGGATGTTCTTGCCCGCGTTTCTGTGATCACTTCAGGTGGACAACTGAAAAAGGAATACTTTGACTTGACGGGCGGCATAAGAATATTTGGACAAGGAGAAAACGATGCAGTATAACGTACTCGAATACCTTGAAGATACAGTCAACAGAGTGCCCGGAAAGATGGCTTTCACTGATGGAA
>Ga0265294_10006389_pt1 | contig 14161 bp, 14 predicted proteins | sample MunlanPumphouse3_FD_192504 | JGI IMG/M metagenome (GOLD analysis project Ga0265294, IMG submission 192504) | Groundwater microbial communities from a municipal landfill in Southern Ontario, Canada - Pumphouse #3 | ecosystem: Environmental > Aquatic > Deep subsurface > Groundwater | place... | reverse complement strand
GGACTTCTTGATCAGATTGTTAAAACTAAAATAGATTAATTATCTTAATTTAATCAACTGGAATATTGTTTATTTAGGCGCTTCTGTTTTTACTCTTTTTAAAATATAATAAGCCACGTTATAATTACATGATTCAGCTAAATGAATTGGTATATCTTTTAGGCTTTGTTCTTTAGAAATATCTTCATAAAAGCCCTTTAATCTTAAAACTTCAGAAGAGACATCCCCAACAATATAATCATATTTGTCGTATACTTCATCCACATATCTTTCTTGAAATTTTACAATGTCAAAAGACTCTTTGTGGTTTTGAACTAATTCAAAACTACCGACTGTCGTTTCAATTATTTTCATACATACCTCCAAATTACGCAACTGCTTGATGCGGCAATTGCTAAACTTTTACCTATCGCGTCTTGACCTTCATTGGTCCCTGCTTTGATGTTGATTTGAGAAACATCAATCTTTAATATACTGGCGAGTACTTCTCTCATCTTGGGAATATAAGACGCTAATTTGGGTTTCTCACAATAAATTGATGCATCGATATTTTCTATCCTATAGCCGCGTTTTTTTAACTTTTCAGCCGTGTAAGCTAATATCTTTTTTGAATCCAGATCTTTGTTATTCATATCTGTATCCGGAAAATGGTGCCCTAAATCCCCTAACCCTAAAGCGCCTAATAAGGATTCAGCGACAGCATGAATTAAAACGTCTGCGTCACTATGCCCTTTTAAACCAAAAGGAGAATCTATTTTAATTCCACCTAATATTAAGGGCCGGTTCACATCTGTTTGATGAATGTCATAAGCAAATCCAATTTTAGAACTTGGCCTTTTAAAGCTCATAATATCTTCCTTCGTGGTTATTTTATCGTTGTTGGTTTCATGATACACCAAACCGATTTCATCCTTAAAACATAATTTATACATGGAAATATCATCCGATAAACTCAAAGTTGGATTACTTTGATAAGCTTCTTTTATCTTAGAAGTCAGAAAGGCTTGTGGGGTTTCTGCTTCAAGAAGTTCATTTCTATCCAGGACATTTAAAGATTTAGTGTAGATGGTATTAATCACTGGCTTACAGACTAAAACGGCGTCATATTTCTTTAAAGAGGCTTCTACCTTTTTAATAACGGTTTTATCAATAAAAGGTCGTGCCCCATCATGAATTAAAACATATTTGGTGTTAACCTCTTTTAATCCATTTCTAACGGAATCACTTCTAGTCATTCCACCCAGCGTTATTTTAATGTTTGGGTTTAATGTTTGTAAATAGAGGTAATCTTCTTTGTTCGCCACAAGAACAATCTTGTAACCTAATTGACTAAACTTATCGACGCTATGCATAATCATCGGTTTATCGTTAATCATCATTTTAATTTTATTTTCTTTAAGTCCGGTTCTACTACCTGATCCGCCACCTAATATAATAACACTTTTCATAAGCCACCTATATTATAACATCCATGGGAATATCAAATTCATTCATTTCAACATTAAGATCTTTTAATAATTGATGCACGATACCAATTTTATGGCCCTGATGGTCTTGAAAGTAATTGTCATAGAAACCAGCCCCATGTCCGATTCTATAAAGGCCGCTTGTGGCAACACAAGGGACTAAGTAACAATCAATATTTTCTTCAACCGGTGTGTTTTTATCTGGTTCTTTAAGTCCAAATTTGCCTTTGACTAGTTTAGACAAATCAGAAACAGCTCTAAAGGTTAATTGATGATCTTTTTCTGTTCTTGGAAAATAAAAGGTTTTATCTGGGTATAAATGCATTAATATTAGTAAGTTTACTTCATTCTCAATGGGATGGTAAAGACCGACTTTTTCAGCATTTAAAAATGGTTCATAAGTCATTAAGAAGGTTAGTATTTCTTTTTGGCGATTTAATATATCGGCGCTTGTAATAACTTTCTTTAAATCCTTCGCCAGACGTCTTGCTTGCGTTTTATCCACGAATATCACTATAGTAACAAGCGTTACTAATAAAATCTTTGTGTCTCGCTAACCCTAAAGCTTTATAAGCTAAATCAAATAAAGTTTCTGCATCTTTCGCATCTTTATGACTACTAGCCACCCCTAAAATGACTTCAATTTCCGGATTAAGCGTTCCATAATTCATTTTAATATTTAAAAATTTATTGTTCGATAAAACACCAGTTCTTAACAGTTCCATCTTTCTTGGGTCGACAATCGTTATCGCAAACACTAACCCACTAATTCTAAAAATATCACTTGATTCACTCATAAATGAATTTTTTAATTTTTTAACATATTCATTAATTAACATATTTCCGATATCTCTACCGTATTCTTGGTTAATTTTGGGAATATTACTTAAATCAAATAAGGCTAATTCAAAGACTCTATTTTGATTAAACAGAACACTTAAATGATGGTATAATTCATTTTCTGTTTTAAGACTGTCCATATCTTCTAATCCAGTTCTTGCGTAACCAGTAGCCTCAACAACATCAAGTACCCCTAAAATAATATTTGAACTTTTATCCTCAAATAAACGTTTCCCGGTATCTGTTACCCACACATATTTACCATTAATTAACAATCTGTATTTTAATTTGAAGGTTTGTTTTCTAATCGTTAAACTAGATAAAGACCCTAAATAACTGTTTAAGTCGTCTTTATAAATATAGTCTTGGTACGCCTCAAAATTAATCTGGGCATTCGGTAATTTCGTCATTTCAACAAACTTTTCTGATCCCCATAAATAACGCTCATCTAAATCAATAAAATATAAAGCACTGTCGGCTAATTCTAATGTAGCTAAATATTTTAAGCGTAAGGATTCATAATCTTGATTGGCTTGTTTTAATTCTCTTTCAATGCCGACTAGATTAAAATCACTTTGTTTTTCTCCAATGGTTACTCTGCCTTTATACTTTCCCATAATGTAAATAGGCTGTTCGACTAGCGACATAAAAACACTTTTACCTTGATAGTTTTGAAAAACAAAGGTATGTTGTTCAATTGATTTTTTGTTAACTAATTTTAAATAATTATCATAGTATGTTTCGACACTCATGTTGTTGGTATCAACATCATCAAATGTGGTTATTCTGACTGCTTTATTGATGACTTCAAAAAATGGTTTGTTAAGTACTTGTTCAAGCGTGAATCCAAGCTCTTCTAAAACGGGTTCACTCATTTGTTTAATTCTGTTTTTCTTATCTACCACATAAAACACATTCCATTTAGTTTGCTTAATTGATTTAATAAAAATGTTGTAGTGATTTTTAAAGAACATTGTTTTTCTAAAATAGAGGTACACCATTATGATAGAAAATAAGATGTTAACCCCAGAGTGGATGATAAATAAGTATTTAAACCAATCAACTAAGATATATTTTTCATAAAATGGGATATAAACTAAAAACCCGATGGCATTAATAACTAAAATGACAAAGGGAATTCTATAAAACTTATCATCTAGGATAGAAACAAAGATAATAAGACTTACACTGATTAAGGCTATAAAAAACATGATGCTTGAAATTAACAAAAGCTTACCTCCTAATTACTGGTTAGGTCAAAAGAAAACTTCATATCAAAAACATAAAATCCAATAATAATCGCTAGCATTATCGCAAACGATAATAAAATCTTAATCCAGTCATTCTTACGCATAAAATCAATGAACTTATCTGGAACACTAGCCGTGCCAATAATCTTTAAAGGATTCATTAATAATGAGACTATTTTATTGAGAATATCACTAAATTTTTTCATGTTAGTTCACCTATTTAATATACATATTAATGTATTCATACATCTTTTCACGGTCGTTAGCTTTAATCATAATCCCTTCAACAACGATGGTGATGGTTCCGGTTTCTTCGCTGACGACAATGGTTAATGAGTCTGAAACTTCACTGATACCTAAAGCGGCCCTGTGACGAGATCCCATTGTCTTATCATGTTTTTCTGTTTCACTTAATACATAATAAGCCCCCGCACATCTAATTTCATCGCCGCGAATAATAACGGCGCCATCATGAAGGGGGGTATTCGGAATGAAAATGTTAATCAGTAATTCTTTTGAAACTTTCGCGTTCATAATAATCGCTCTTTCGGCATATTGATCCAAAGAGTTATATTTTTCAATCGTGATTAAGGCCCCAATATTTTGACTTGATAAATACATACAGGCTTCTACCACATGTGTTTTTGTTTCTTGAGAACCGATTGTCATCCCTTCTAAAGCAGTTTCTGAAACCCAAGCGGATTCAAAACTTCTTCTGATATCTGGACTTAACACTAAGATAACAAATAAAGGAATCCAATAAGAAACATAATCTAGTATTTGATAACTGATTTGTAAATTTAATAAGCCCGCTACCCATGTTAATATATAAATAAAAAGAATCACTAAAAATATTCTAAAAACGCGTTTAGACCCTAAAAAAAATGTTAATATAAAATAGACGATTATCCAAAGTAAATAGGCATCTAGTACGATAGAAAGAATCTCAGGCATAATCTCACCTCTCATAATTTATTATATCATATTTAACACTTTATGAAATTACATTTTAAACTATCCCGTATTTTTGATTTATGGTAAAAAATACACAGAAAAAAACACTTGATAATTTTACAAAAAAAAATATTTTAAGTTGAAATTCGCACACCTACGCAATTAACCAAAAAAAAACAGTATTTTTAGGTATTTTTCTTTTTATTTTTCGGTTGTTTTTGAAACCTATTATGCGTATAATACCTAATACAAGGACGGGATAAATTTATGATAAAATATAGCCAAACATTAACACAACAACTAAATAGAGATATAAAAGAATACTACCCTCACATTTTCCCCGTCACAGATAGTATGCACATGTCTTTTGATGGTGTTTCAAGGTTAGTCATGTTAGATAGATATACTCAAAAAGACATGGCCCTTAAATCACTAAAAGTAGGTGACCTCGTTGTTACCGTGATTAAACATGATCCAAAATTCCCTGCTAGAGGAATTGGATATGTTCAAGAAATTTTAGAAGACGACACACTCATGGTTCAAATTGAAGATGAGTTTATCGGGCAGATCGGTGACGAACATCAAAATGGTTTAATTAAACGTCAATACAGAGATATTGAAAAACCATTAGAAATCTACTACGAACAAATCGCTAGACGTGTTGGCCATCATCTCGGTGAAGATGAATCTGATGAAACAATTCAAGCTTTCGTTCACGAATTAGAGAATCTTAATTTAGTCCCTGCTGGTAGAGTATTATATGGAGCCGGTTCTAATGCAAAAGTAACTTATTTTAACTGTTATGTTATGCCTTTTATTGATGACTCAAGAGAAGGTCTAGCTAAACATAGAGCTGAAGTAATGGAAATAATGGCTCGCGGTGGTGGGGTTGGGACCAATGGTTCTACACTACGCCCAAAGAACGCATTAGCAAAAGGGGTTAATGGAAAATCAAGCGGTTCCGTGTCTTGGTTACATGACCTTGCTGAGTTAACCCACTTAGTCGAACAAGGCGGTTCAAGACGTGGGGCACAAATGATCATGTTAGCCGATTGGCATCCTGATATTATTGAATTCATTATTTCAAAGATGCAAAATCCAAGAATTTTAAGGTTCTTAATCGAAACATCTACCAATGAAGTAATCAAAAAATTTGCCACTGACAAACTTAAATTTACCCCACTTACCTCAGATGAAATTGAGATATATAGTACGATTGTTCGAATTGATGAACAAAATGATAAACTTTTTTCAAAGAGTATTGTTGATAAAGCTGAAAAACTTTTAGATGACGGCGGGGTTTATACAGTTGAAAACCCAGATTTCTTAAGTGGCGCAAACATTAGTGTCGCAATCACTAAAGAATTCATGTACGCGGTTGAGAATGATTTAATGTATGATTTAAAGTTCCCTGATTTAGATCATTATACAAAAGAAGAAAAAGCTTATTATGATCTTCATTGGCAACAAGTTGGTGATGTCAGAGAATGGGAACGTAAAGGTTATCAATCTCACGTTTACCAAACCTTACCCGCTAAAGAATTATGGAACCTAATTAATATTTGTGCAACCTATTCAGCTGAACCAGGCATCTTCTTTATTGATAATGCGAACGATTTAACAAACGCGACATCTTACGGACAAAAAGTGGTCTGTACAAACCCTTGTGGCGAACAACCACTTGCGCCATATAGTGTATGTAACCTAGCTGCGATTAACTTAAGTCAATTTGTGGATAAAAAAACCCATGAAATCTTATGGGATAAACTGGCACGAACCATTCACTATTCTGTTCGTATGCAAGATAATGTTATCGACAAAACGTATTATTTCTTAGACCAAAATAAGCAACAAGCATTAGGTGAAAGACGTGTTGGGATGGGGGTTATGGGACTACATGACTTACTCATTCACGCAAACCTAAGATATGGTTCAAAAGAAGGTAATGTGTTGGTTGATAAATTGTTTGAATTTATTGCCACAAAAGCTTATGAAACTTCAATTGAAATTGCTAAAGAAAAAGGCTCTTTCCCATTCTTAGAAACACATGGTTCTAGAGAAGCTTTTGTCAAAGGAAACTACATTCAAAAATTACCTAAACACATCCATGAAGGCATTTTAAAACATGGGATTAGAAACTCGCATTTATTAACCATTGCCCCAACTGGTTCTACTGGAACCATGGTGGGTGTCTCAACTGGACTTGAGCCTTATTTCGCTTTCACATACTTTAGAAGCGGTCGTCTTGGTAAATTTATTGAAGTGAATGCCAATATTGTTGAAGAGTACTTAAACTTACATCCTGAATATACCAAAGAAACCTTACCAAATATCTTTGTAAGCGCCATGGAATTAGCCCCTGAAGAGCACGTTGATGTTCAAACAACCATTCAAAACTGGGTTGACTCATCGATCAGTAAAACGGTAAATGCGCCAAAGGGGTATACCGTTGAAGACGTTGAAACACTTTATATGAGATTATATAAAGGTGGTGCTAAGGGGGGAACAGTTTATGTCGATGGTTCTCGTGATTCCCAAGTATTATCGTTATCTAAGGAAACCAAGAAAGAAACGCCAATTCAAGTTGATCTTTCCGATTTAGGCGTCGACTTTGGTGGCGCTCAATCAGTAACACACCAAGATGAATCTCCTACTCCACTTAGATCAGATAGACAAGACCGAGAAATCGGTGCTGAAGTTGGTAATTTATGTCCGGTATGTCGTGAAGGGGTTGTTCAAGACGTTGGTGGCTGTAATACTTGTACCAACTGTGGTGCACAATTAAAGTGTGGATTATAAGAAAAAAGAGTATAATAAGAATAGCGATTTCTGCTATTCTTTTTTATTATTAAGGTGAATGCGATGGATAAAGCAATTTTAGTTGGACTAGATTTAAATCAATACAATATGACCACTTCAATCAAAGAATTAAGTGGCTTAGCCAAAGCACTTAATATTGAAGTGCTTTTAACCATGACTCAAAAAGCTTCAAGACCAGATGGCGCCACTTATGTTGGGAGTGGAAAAGTTCTAGAAATCAAACAAGCTGTTGATGCTTTAAATGCGGATATGGTTATTTTTGATGATGAATTATCGCCCGCTCAAATTAGAAACTTAGAAGAAATTTTAGACACCCAAATTATTGATAGATCATTTTTAATCCTTTCGATATTTTCCGAGCGTGCTAAAACAAAAGGGGCAGTATTAGAAGTATCGCTTGCGCAACAAAAGTATCTTCTGCCTAGATTAATTGGGATGGGTAAAATATTATCTCGTCAAGGTGGCGGTTCTTATAACGCCAAGGGACCCGGAGAAACAAAACTAGAATTAGATAGACGTACCATTGAAAACAATATAATAAAATTAGAACGTCAAATAAAAGTTTTAGAAACTCAAAGAGATACTTCCAGAAAAACACGTTCTAGTAGTAATATCCCCTTAGTATCTTTAGTTGGTTATACCAACGCTGGTAAGAGTGCGACACTAAATCAAATCTTAAAACTGTTTGAAATTGACAATAAAAATGTATTTGAAAAAGATATGTTATTTGCAACTCTTGATACTACAGCAAGACGCATCACAAAAAAAGGTTATCCAACCTTTATCATTACCGATACCATTGGTTTTCTGACAAGACTTCCTCATGAATTTATCAAATCCTTTAAATCCACATTAAGTGAGGTCGAAACAAGTGATTTAATCTTGCATATTGTCAATGGCCTTGATGAAGAAAAGACTCTTCATATGCAAACCACCCATGATGTCTTAAAAGAATTAAACGCTGACAATATCAATCAAATAACCGTTTATACTCACGCAGATTTATTAAACCATAGAGCGCCAGATCATGAATTTTGGATATCCAATAAAACAGGGTACAATATTAATCGTTTAGTTGAATCAATCTATGAAGTTTTATTTGGTTCAATTATTTCGACTAAGTTAGAAATTCCTTATACTGAGCAATACCTTATAAATACTTTGAATGAACAAACAAAAGTGTTAAAGACAGAATATTTAAATGACAAAATCATTGTTTCCACTTTAATGTATCAAAAACAATTGCCTCATTTTAAGCCCTATATTATGAAAACAGGCTATTCAAACAGTTAAAAAAGCATTCCTCGGTTCAGGAATGCTTTATTCTTTATCTTTGAAATAATCCTCAACAATTTGAAGAAATTCTTTTTTACTATTAATTTTAGAAAGTAAATTTCTCGTTTGACTAGCCCCTACCAAGCCTTTTAAATAATACGTAGCTTGACCACGCATTTCTAGGGTTGCTAGATGTTCACCTTTTAGACTTTCTAGTAAATCAAAATGTTTAATCATCGTTTGTTTAATTTCTGATAAACCAGGTCTTGGAATTATTTCTTTGGTTCTAAGATAGGTATCTATTTCATTGAAAATCCAAGGATTCCCCAAAGCCCCACGACCAATCATCACAGCATCACAACCAGTATAGCTAAACATACGCTCAGCAGACGGTCCATCAACCACATCACCATTACCAATTACAGGTATTTTAACTGCTTCTTTAACCGCTTTTATAATATCCAAATCTATTTTACCATTGTACATTTGGCTTCTTGTACGGCCATGAATAATAATTGCATCTGCACCAGCAGCTTCAATTGTTTTTGCTACTTCAACAGCATTTATCGAATCAAAGTCCCAACCACTTCTAATTTTAACGGTTAATGGTTTGGTAATTACCTTTTTAATTTCTGTTACAATTTCATATATTTTATCTGGATTTTTAAGTAGGCTTGCTCCAGCTTGTGCACGGTTTGCAACCTTTGGAACAGGACAACCCATATTTAAATCGATAATATCACAATCGGTATTATCATTCACATACTTGGCAGCCTGTACCATTGAGGTAATATCTGAACCAAAAATTTGCTGTGCATAAGGATGTTCTTCAGGGTGGCTCTTTAATAAGTTTTGTGTTTTCTCATTTTCAAACACTAATCCTTTATCTGAAACCATTTCTGCATAGGAGATTCCTGCCCCATTTCTTCTCGATAAAACACGAAAAGCGGCATTAGAAACACCAGCCATTGGCGCTAATATTAAATTGTTTTCAATCTTCACATTACCAATATAAAACATATAATCTTCACCACGAAAGATTATAACCAATAAAAGTTGAAAATACAATTTATATGGTATTTTAAAACCGATCTTTTAAATTTATGCTACAATAGATTTTGAGGTGTTAAATATGAATGATCACATTTTAATAGCAACGGCTTATGATTCATTAGTAAGAATTTATGTTGCTAAAACAAAAAACTTAGTTGAAACATCAAGAAATATTCATGAAACTTGGCCAACTGCAACTGCCGCTCTTGGAAGACTACTAACAGCAGGTGCCATGATGAGCTTTATGAACAAAGATGATAGTGAACTTTTACTAAAGATTGAAGGTGATGGTCCAATCGGTCAAATGATTGTTGAATCTAACCATCATGGTGAAGTGAGAGCGACCATTAAAAATCCAGCCGTATACTTAAAATACAATGATTCAAACAAACTTGCTGTCGGTAACGCTGTTGGACTTGGATTATTAACCGTTAGAAGAAACCCCCATTTAAAAAATGCGTTTACCTCTTCAGTCAATTTAGTAAATGGTGAAATTGCTGAAGATTTAACCTACTACTTCTTTTTGTCTGAACAAACACGTTCAAGTGTTGGTTTAGGGGTGCTCGTTAATGAAGACCAAAGTGTTAAACAAGCAGGTGGATTCATAATTCAACTATTGCCTGGAGCTACTGATAAAGTAATTGATCAAATCGAAAAAGTCTTAGAAGATATAAAATCCGTTACAGACTTATTCGAAAGTGGTTTAGACACACATGGTATCATAAGTAAGTTGGCTAACGGTACTGAAAAATTACTGGATATAAAGCCAGTAAGATATTTCTGTTCCTGTACAAAAGATTACTACTTTGAAGCCATAAAGAAACTTGACGATTTAGTCATTGATGAAATGGTTCATGAAGATAATGGTGCAGAAATCATTTGTCAATATTGTAAAACCAAATACCATTTTTCTAGAGAAGAATTAGAAGAAATTAAAGAGTCAAAGAAAAATATTTAAATAAGTTTGATAAAGTAACCATGTTTTGTTATAATTCGTATAAGGAGAATCGATACGATGAAAAAGAAAACATGGTTATTTATTTTACTTGTTTTAAGCGTGTTTTTAGTGGGGTGTTCAGCAAACAATAGTGGACCTGGCGTGATTGATGAAGGTGCAAATGAAGAAATAATTGTGCCTGAAGTAGCACCAAATAGAAAAATCATTTATGCAGTTTCCATGAATATACACTCTACAAACATGAATACTACCATTAATGAGATTAAGTCCTCATTAGGTGCTGATGATTGGGTTGAAAAAGAATCTAGATATGACCGTAGCGCAACCATCCGTTTTAGAATCAAGACTGAACGATTAAACACATTCGTTAAGTCTTTAAGAGATTCCTATAAAACCGATTCATTCAAACTAGATGCGACCGATGTTTCTGTGAATTACTACGATTTAACCAACCGTAAAACCGCATTACTAAATGAGCAAGAACGATTGCTTGAACTTTATGAGACTGCTTCTATGGCTGAAATGATTCAAATTAATCAAAGATTATCCGAAATTGAAGTTGAACTTCAAAGACTCAATAAAGAAATTAATCAATATGATTCATTGATTGAATACTCCACAGTCAGTATTCAAATCAACCAAGTTGGATCCACTGAAGAAAGATCTTTCTTTAGACAAGTTGGAGACGGCTTTGTAACAGGTTGGAAATCATTAGTTACTTTCCTAAAAGGGTTAGTTATTGTTTTATCCTATGTATTACCATGGGTACTTGTTATTGCACCAGTATCTATAGGGGTTATATATGGGGTTAAATATTTCAAGAAGAAAAAATAATAATAGTAAAGGAAAAGCCTAAATATCATCCGATATCTAGGCTTTTTTAATAAGTAAATTCTTTAAGTTCTTCTTGAATCTTCTTCACTGGTAACCCAACAATAGTAAAGAAATCTCCGGTAAACTTTTCTACCAGTTTTCCTCCTTCACCTTGAATGGCATACGCACCAGCTTTACCTTTTGGTTCCTTGGTTTTGATGTATTCATATATGATTAAATCATTGTAATTTTTCATATACACATTAGCCTTTGAATAAAAGGTTTTTTCTTTGTGTTTATTAATAATCGTTACTCCAGTATAAACACTATGTTTATTGCCTCTAAGCTTTTTTAACATTTCAAAAGCATCCTCGTTATTTTTCGGTTTTCCTAAAACTTCACCTTCAAAATAAACAATGGTGTCAGCCGCAATAATCGTGTCTTCAGGATGAGTCTCTAGAGCAGCATCGGCTTTTCTTTTAGATAAAATCATCACAATTTGATTCGGTTTTAATTTTTTATCAACTTTTTCATTCACTTTATTGGTGACGCTAATAAATTCAACGCCTATGTCAGTTAGTAGTTTTTTCCTACGTTCGGAGTTACTCGCAAGTATTAACATTATGGCCTCCAATCATTTTAATTATTATACCACGATAATTGATTATTATAATGATAATTTTTACTAATATGCTATAATATTTGATGTAAGGTGATAGTAAACATGAGAAGTTCAATTAATAAAATAATGAATCCTTATTTAGATAAGAAAATAATCCTAAGTGTCTCCGGCGGTGTCGATTCACTTGTTTTATTTCATATCTTAAAAGAACTTGGATTTGAACTGGTTGTTGTCCACTTTAATCATCAAAAGAGAACTTCTTCTATTAAAGAAGCGCTTTACTTAGAACAATTAATGAAACAAGAAAATATTGTTTATGAATATTTTGTTTTAGATATTCCTTTAGAGAATTTTCAAAATGAAGCCCATCTATTAAGAAGAAAATTATTAATGGAAACGGCTCAAAAATATCATACCGATGTGATTGTCACTGCACATCACTTAAATGATCTTGCTGAATCTATTTTAATGAAGTTATCAAGGGGTTCAAATTTATTAGGCTATGCTGGTATTCGAAAAGATTATTACAAATATAAAATGCATTTTGTAAAACCCTTATTAGACACCACAAAAGAAGAGATTCTAAGGTATGCTAAAGAACAAAATATCACCTATTTTGAAGATGAATCTAATCAAGAAGATTCTTATACTAGAAATCGCTATCGACATCATATTGTTCCAACTCTTATTGAGGAAAATAACGCATTTTTAGATAAAATCAAACAATATAACATAACCTTAACTGAAACATTTGACTTTATTAGAAAACAAACCATTAAATTTTTAAATGGTAAAAAAAGTTTTTTAATTCCCGATTTTAATCTGTTAGATATTGCCTTAAAAAGAGATATCATTGCCTATTTATTAGAACTTCAAACCTTAGATCAATCGTTTGAAAAAATAAGTTCAATCTTAGCTTTTATTGATTCCAGTGGTCCAAATGCGACCTATGATATTGGGAACAATTACGTTTTACAAAAAACATATCATAAACTGTCACTTGAGTTAATAAATTCCAAAAGCGAAGTTTATCAGTTTTTGGATTTAAAGAGTTATAATGTTTTAAGTGATAATACTTCTATCCGTTTTATAGAGGAAATTACTGAAAATACTAATTATGGAATTAAATTGTGCTATAATATAATAATGTTACCATTAATTGCGCGTACGCGTAGAGAGGGTGACACCTTATATTTCCCTTTTGGTCATAAGAAACTTAAAGACTATTATATTGATAAAAAGATTCCTATAAAACTGAGAGATTCTGATATTATTATTACAGATTCCTCTAATCAAGTATTAGCTGTTTTAGGGCGTTATTATAACCAAAATCCTGAAAATAAAGACACCATTTATATGAAATTTAATAAGGGGTAGAAAACGATAAAATGAATGAATCAATTAAAGAAATTTTAGTCTCACCAAAACAAATTAATGAAATTTGTGAAAAGCTTGGTGCACAAATTACACAAGATTATAAGCATAAACCAAGACCCATTCTTTTAGGCCTTCTTAAAGGCTGTGTTCTATTCATGAGTGATTTAATGAAACACATTGACATCCCCTGTGAAGTTGAATTCATGGATGTTAAATCTTATGATGGCACCCATTCCAGTGGCGACATTAAAATTAGAATGGATATTAGTGTCTCCGTTAAAGAAAGACATATCATTATCTGTGAAGACATCGTTGATACAGGTAAAACACTTGATACGGTCGTTAAATTATTAAAACATCGAGGGGCTGCTTCTATTGAAGTAGTAACTTTATTAGATAAACCTGAAGGTAGAATTATCCCTTTTACGCCAAAATACATTGGAACAACTATACCAAAAGTGTTCGTCGTTGGTTATGGTCTAGATTACAATGAATTATTTAGAAACCTACCTTATGTTGGCATCTTAAAAGAATCAGTTTATATGGATAAGGAGTAATAAATTATGAATCAAAACCCAAAGAAACAAAACAATCAAAACCCTAGAGGTCCATTAAGAGGATTTGGGATATATATTATCTTCGCCTTAATCTTGTTTGGATCCTTCTTTTTCTTGCAAAATATGTTTAGAGCGGAAGATCCTGATACATTAAGTCCTCAATCATTTGAATCAGC
>Ga0265294_10006388_pt1 | contig 14162 bp, 8 predicted proteins | sample MunlanPumphouse3_FD_192504 | JGI IMG/M metagenome (GOLD analysis project Ga0265294, IMG submission 192504) | Groundwater microbial communities from a municipal landfill in Southern Ontario, Canada - Pumphouse #3 | ecosystem: Environmental > Aquatic > Deep subsurface > Groundwater | place... | reverse complement strand
AAGTATAAATTATTATTCTTCAGATAGATTGGTGCCATTGTATTACACAGACACTATGGGTTCTGAACAACGTCTACCTGTTTACGCTGTAGCTGGCGGGGTTATTGGATATGGGTTATCTTATATGAATAACATGTTAAATCATGGCACAATATCATCAACCGATGTAGCTGGCGGAGTAGTTGGAGCTACTTATGTTTTAGGTGGCAGTACGGGGCCTGAAACTATAGTTAATATTACTACAGCCGTTAATTACGGAGAGATTAAATCAATTCCTACTGGTAGTTTTGATTCAGATATTAATTCAGTAAATTTAATACTCAATAATGAGTTAACAATAGAATCAGTTTCTAACCAGTATATGGTTGATGGCAATCCTTATATTTTTCCTTCTGGTTATACTAGAGAAGGACCGCGAGGCAAAAGAGGTTTTGGCGGTATTTTTGGTCGTTTACAAAGAGGTAACTTAGGAACAATGACAGCTGCTGGCGGTAGTTTTAATTTTATCGTTAATGCTAATCCTAATATTGATTTGATTGGTAGAATAGACCAAGTTGGTGATTTTTCTAATACTGTAACAGCTTATCAATTTAATGGAGCTATTTATTATTCAGCAAATAGAAATGATACAACTCAAGTTGTATTTACTGGCTTTAATTACACAACTGAGTATAGTTATAATGGAAATTATCGAGATAACGTATATCAAATTATTGATGTTAATTATTTAGGCTATACGCAAGAAGGTTCAAATTATAACCATGAATATTATATTATTGGGCAGTATTATAATGGCCATTCACAACAGGGCATAATAAATGATCCTGAAACTGTATATGCTTATATTGATGAAGTAGTTGTAAGCTCATCATCTTCTGAACCAGGTTCAAGTTATTTTGTAGGACAAACTTTATATAATGATAATGACGACCAGTATTATTATGTTGGCGGAAGAAGAATACCTTGGATTACTGAAGACCCAAATGATTTTTATATTACTGATATCACTAATCAATTTATGTATGACAGTGGTTTTCCAATGCGTGAAAATTCAAATTTAACTAAGTATATTTACTATGCTGAATATAATTTGCTGGCAAATAGATTTAGAGAACTAGGTCATGATAATGATGGTACTGGTGAAAATACACGTTTGAATGGTATGTATGTCTTAGCTACTACAGCAGGTCAAGAATTTGGTGCGGTTTTACCAAGAAATATTAATCCAGAAAGTATGGAGTTAATTAATGAAGATGTAAATTTATCAATAATTAATTTAGATTATGATAATCTAAATTTAGCCCCAAGTGAAACAGTTAATTTGAGTGATGAAGTATTATTGAAATATGAAGATTTATATCAAACCCGTTATAATAACAAAGCGGATTTAACTGAATCAACTTTACAAAATATAACTTTGCATGAAAATCCAGGAGGAAGTAATACATCACTTTCTTTACCTAATATTGATTATGAAACTAAAAAAATTACTTTTTCAGTTAGTATGGAGGCTTTTTCTAGTACTCAGGAAAGTGTAAGTTATAACATATTTGATGCATTAACATCCGCAAATGCATTAATAGCTGATAGACTCCAAGATTTTAGAATTGATGATTTAATTTTTACTGAATATATTGAAGGAAGCGGTAATAATCAAGCGATTGAAATTTACAACGGAACTGGAGATAGTATTGATTTATCATTGTATAGTATTGCTTTATATCTTGGTAGTAGCACTACTATGGCCGGCTCAATTTCTTTATCTGGCACTCTACTTGATGGAGACACTTATGTTATAGCTAATTCAAGTGCTAGCGCGCAAATATTAGCGGTAGCTGACTTGACATCGGTTTATGTGTCTTATTTAACTGGTGATGATAAAATTGTTTTAAACAAAGGCGCAACTGTTATAGATAGTATTGGTAAAGTTGGAGACTCTAGTAGTTATGCTCAAGACGTAACTTTAACTAGAAAGTTAATGAAAAGAGATGTTTCTACTTCTGATACATATGAGGTCGATTATTATTGGGAATCCCATTCTATTGACACATTTTCTTATCTTGGCGATTATACCTTTGGCTTAAGTGATTTAAGTTTGTTATTGTATTATGAACGATATGATGAAATATCTACTGATTATCCAGCTCTACTGGAAGTAGATTTACCTGATTATCAAACACCTATTGACGTCAATCTGTTTATTGGATCGTTTAGTATTTATTCTGAAGCATTTATAAATAATACTTTATTTGCAAGTTCAGAATATTTTAATGATTATGACATATATATAACGTTTACTCCTAATATGGCAAACACTTCTGGGACAACAGGTATTAGATATATTGCTTTTAATGGTGGTAGTAACATAGCTCTATCTACAACAACTGAGTTTATTAATCCGCAACCTTCATCATTGAATATTACTGCTAGAGGAGATGTTAATTATAACGGCAGTTTAAAACTAATATTTAACGATGAAAAAGATGCTTTAAATGAAGGTTATGATTTTAAAGATAATTTTGTTCTTTACTACATGTCAGGAACTAACGAAGTAGAAGTCGATTTAGAATATTACTCTGTTACTTCAGTGCCACAAACAAGTGCAGGAGTATATGAAATTACATTTGATTTCAGCAATGCTTTAATAAAGACTGGAAATTATAGAATTAAGTACAAGTATTTCTCTGGCTCTTCAAATACATATGAAGTTAATTTTGATAAGTCAGCTTCTTCTGAATCAACTATCTATGATTTGGATTATTATTCATATGATGAGGAATTTGTTCCTACTGGAACAAATTTCACTACGCAGATAAATATGGGAAAAATTCCAAATATCAATGGTAATACAAATAATTTTACACCTGTTACAATTGATCCTTTAAATCCACTTTATCGTGAATATTTATCTAATACATCTTATAATATTAGTTTTATGAACTCTGATAGTTTCATAATTTCTGATTTTGCGGTTGTTACAAGAGCTCAACTAAGAACAGATTTAACAAGTTACTCAAATGGATATATTACTTATGTGATAGAGTATGATATCGAAGCAGAAAATGGAACTCCACAGACTTACACTCACAGTATTACGGAAAGAGCAGTTAGTTTAAATGCGGTATATAAAGATGGTAATGACGTTGCGCTTGACAATATTACTACTACAAGAGAGGCTAACTCAACACAGTTCGCTGTTGATTTAGAGTTTGACCAAACTGTTAGTATGTCAGGGCCGGTGGTATATACTTTAGATAATGAATTATCTTCTTATTTGACAATAAATGTGACAGGAGTAAATCCTGATAACAACGCTTATTTACCTGAAGAAATAGTAGGGCTTGAGTTTTCAACAGCTAACTTGTTATATATTCAAATGAGTGATCAAACCTTACCTGGTACTTATACATTTACAATTGCTTATTATCGCGGAGAATCAATTGGCAGTATTTCTTTTGCTAATCTTGTTGTTACAAAATTAGAAGGTACTGATGCATATCTAACAGATATTAAGTTTAGCCCTATCGCAAGTGAAGCGGTTTATCCTAGTATTGATATCACCGATAGCGAATATAACGAAATCACACAAATCTATAACCCTGCAGTATATTTCTTTGGGATAGATTATGATGGCGCAGATTTAGCAAATTATCAATATTTTTCTATTAATGGACAAGTTAATAATATTCCTTTAGAATCTTATTATCCATATATGTTAGATTATTTACCTTTAGGTGCAACCGTTGCTAGGTACGATGAAACTAGAAGTGATTGGGCTAGTAATGGTTACTATAGTCCTGAAGTAAATGCATCCTCAACTGATGAGGAACTTAAAGTGTTAGCTGCTGATTTTACTCAAGTAGCGACTATTAATGGTACCGAACAGAACGTTCCTATTTTATATCGCATTTCATCAGAAGGCGAAATTTCAGAAGGTGTAAAATCGGAGGTTTTCTATTTTATAACTGTTAATGATGTAACATACAATTTGACTTTAAGTTTCGATGTTTACTACTGTGATGATAATGATTTTTGTGTACTTGCTAATACAACCACAGAGTTTACAGAAGTAATTCAGTTAAATAGTTACAATCTTTATATTCATAGCAATGATGTAGTATACACAACACCATTGCCTGATGAGAATAATCCATTATATTACCCAGTATTTGATAGAATCAGTGGATTATATAATTCGATGACACATTTTATATATACAGATTCAACTAACATAAATTACCGTTTTGGTAGAAATCGATCTGGATTCTATATTTTTGAGGTTATCTTGCCAAGGGATGAGTACTTAAATGAAATGTATACTTATGAAATAGAGTTTGATGAGTATTTGTTAAATGACATTAATGCCGTTGATTTTCCTCCTTTTGAAAGTGATGTCAGTTATAATGGTAAGTATTATTTTATTATGCCATCTGAAGTTAATAGAACAAGGAAGTTTAATATTTATATTTATAGAGTTGATGTTTCAGAGGATAAACCTTTTGGTTTATTCGACATATTTAGGACTTGGGGTTGATAAAATTATGAAAAAGAAAAAAGAAAAGAAAACTAGTTTATCAAGAAGAGTAGTTAGTTTAACTGTCTTTATTGAATCTTTATTTTTAATTATTATCTCCACCGGTTTCTTATTTTATACATTCATAAATTTGAACCAAAATAAAACTGAAGTAGTTCAAAATCAGACTCAAGCAATAGTTAGTTCGATTGATAGGTTTCTAGATAAATTTAAAACTGATATAGATTTACTAACTACTAATGAAGATGTTATTAGTTATTTAAAATATATCAATGCTGGTAATAACCCAATTATTTCTGCAGAAGATGAAAATTATTCTGTATATTACAATTTTTTAACAGTTTCCAACACTTTAGTTGACCATCAACCTGAACAAGCTTATGATTTAATATTTATAGCCACTGAACATAATTGTCTAGAGGCAACTGATGGTTGTGCTATAACTAACACAGAGGAAGTTTTATATGAATCTTGGTTTATAAGTCAAAGGCCATGGTTTATCCAGTTAGGTGTAGAAAACGAAATGTTTACAGCACCTTATCTTGATGCTTTATCTGGAGATTATACTTTTACTTATGTTAAAAGAATAGTTGAAAATGAACAAACAATTGGATATGTTGGGCTTGATATATCGTTTGATAGCCTAAAAAAGTTAATTGAAACAATTGATAAGGATATAAATGATGAAACGGCTGAATTACTGATTTTTACTGACTTTGAAAACAATCCTACTTTATCATTTTATAGCAATGAAAGTTATGTTGATTATTCAATGCTTTCTGGTACGGAAATATTATCTGTTGATAATGAATTAGGCTATATCGATAATGGAATAACAGATTTAATAAGTAATTATCGAAGTCAAGAAGTTTTAGTAACTAACGTTTTTGGAGATGAGTATTTAGTTACTTATAGTAATCTTGATTATTATGGTTGGCAAGTTGTTATTTTAGTTGATAACTCTAGAATGTTTTCAATGGAAATGATATTTGTGATGATACTGATAGTAATTGGAGTATTAGTTTATTTAACTTCTAAATTACTCACTCGCAGAATTAAAAAAGTTTTATTCCCAATAAACATAATTCTAGATTCGTTAGAGGAAATAAAAAGTGGAAACTATAAAGTAAAGGTTAATCTTACTGAGAACAATGAGATTAAAGAGATTGGTGACGCAATTAATTTAATGTCAAAAGAAATAGAAAGACAAGTAGAATTAGTTTACGACAATTTTGCTTATGATAATTTAACTGGATTAAAAAATATTAATGCAGCTAGGATAGATATTACTAAGAACATCCTTTCTGGTAATAAAAAATCAGCTATTTGTATCTTCCAGGTTGAAAATATTAAAAATATCAATATAATAAAAGGACAACTAGTCGGTGATGATTTATTAAAAACAATTGCGTCTGAACTTACAAATATGGTTAATGATACTGAATATATCTACGCTAATGGATATGATGAATTTGTCTATATTATGAATGATTTTAAATCGTTAGAAAGCGTTGAAAATACAGTCAATAAGATTCTCGCTGGTTTTAAAGAACCTTTAACTGTAAACAATATTAAAACTGAAGTTAAGTTTTTCGTAGGTATTTCTGTTTATCCAACAGATGGCTCAAATTTAGATGACCTAATTAAAAAAGGTGATACAGCTCTTTACAAAGCTAAACAATCTGGCTTTAGACGATATTTGTTTTACAATGAAAATATAGCTCGAGAAATTTCTTACAAAGCGCAAATAACTGAACAACTTGCAAGAACAATCAAAAACAAAGAATTATATTTAAAATATCAACCGTTAGTTGATAACAAAAATGAGTTATATGGTTTTGAAGCTTTAGTTAGGTGGAATTCGCCAATTCTAGGCGAAATATCGCCTGATGGGTTTATTACTAACGCTGAAGAAAACTTTATGATTGTACCAATTGGCAGTTGGGTATTAAAAGAAGCTTGTTTAGCACAAGTTAGACTAAAAAAACTTTATAATAAAGAGTTTACTATCAGTGTTAATGTATCTTCAATCCAGTTGATTCAGTTTGACTTCGTTGATACTGTAAAAGCTGTTATTAAAGAAACCGATATAAGCCCAGAGTATTTGACTTTGGAATTAACAGAAAGTGTATTTCTTGACTCAACTGTTATGATAGAAGGAAAACTGGCGGATTTAAAAGCTTTAGGAGTAAGATTTTCTCTTGACGACTTTGGAACCGGATATGCATCATTAACATATTTAAGACAAATTGCTTTTGATAATATAAAAATTGATAAAAGCTTTGTGGATGGTATCTTTGGTACAGAAAATGATCATAAAATAGTAGGTACAATTGTTGAATTAGTTCATAACCTTGAAATGAGAGTTATAGCTGAAGGTGTTGAAACAAAAAGACAATATGAGTATCTAAAACAAATAGGTACTGATGTTTTCCAAGGCTATTTAATTTCTGAACCGCTAACTGAAGAAAAATTAGATGAATTTCTGAAGATGTTTTTCAAAATAGCTAAGGCAAAGCGTATGGATGTGCTTGCAAGTAAATTTAAGTAGAGGTGAAAAATGGTAAATCTAGTGTTTTTAACAGATCCTAATAATGCTTCCAAACCTTGGGAAATAGTAGTAGCTGCTATTCTTGTTTTTCTAACAGCTGTTGCATTGTTCTTTTTGTATCGTAATGTTGTTAAAAATTTTAAACAAAATAAGATTGAGAAAAAGAACATTATTTCTGATAAAGAAATCGTTAAAGATGAGGTTGAAATCGTTAATGAAGCAGCGTCTAATCATCCTTTATTAGCCCAAGTTAATGATGATATAGCGAAAATTAAAGAAGGAGATTTACGTCTCTTCTTTGCGATAAATTTAGATAATTTTAGATATATTGTTGATAGTTATGATCAAAAGTCTGTTAATAGCAGAATTTACAAAAAGATTAAAAAAATATGCTGAAAAAGGCAGTGTTGTTGGTCATTACGAACAAGACATATTCATCTATTATTTTAAAGGCTTTATTGACAGCGAGAATATTAATAGAATTGGAAAAGAATTACTAACCTTATTTAGGGAACCAGTAAAGTTGAACAATCATGAATTGACTGCTTCAATTGGTATTTGTTTATTTCCATATGATGGTATTAATGCAGAAAATTTGTTAAAAAATGCAGAAGTAGCAGTTTATGTAGCTAAAAAAGAAGGAAAGAATCGCTTCTATATGTATTCTGAAAACCTTATTGAAAAAGAACAATTTAATCTTGATTATTACAAACAAATAAAGAAGTCGATTCAAAATGATGAATTTTTATTATATTATCAACCAATTATTGATGTTAGAACTGGAAAAATTATCGGTTTAGAATCTCTACTTCGTTGGAAGCATCCAACGATGGGAATTTTACCGCCAGGTAAGTTTTTAAATGTTATGGATTTAACTGGTGACATTACTTGGTTTGGTATTTGGGGGTTTGAAAAAGTTGCTCAACAATATGCTGTTTGGCAAAGAAGTATTAAATTAGGAGAGTTTTTTATTTCAATAAATCTAGGGCCAAAGCAATTATATGTTGAGGATCTGGCGAGACAATATTTTGAAATTACAGGTAGATTAGGGTTAAATACAGAAAGTTTTGTTTTGGAAATAATTGATTATTTTACAGTTACTTCTAACGAAATAGCTATGAGAAATTTAGTTGAATTTCGCCGTTATGGATTTAGAATTGCAATTGATGATACCGGGGTTGATTATGCAGTAACTGATGAAATGCGTAAGATAATGGCTACAATATTTAAAATTTCACGTGGTAATTTATTACTGTTAACAAGTGATGATTCTGATTCTGAAAAACTTAAAAAGGTAATTGAAGAAGCTAAGGCTAATCAAAAAATTGTAATTGCTGAAGGCATTGAGGATGAAGATACTATTAGAACTCTTAATAAGCTTGATATTAGGTTTATGCAAGGATTTTATTTTTCAGAACCTATATCAGTAGAAGAAGCTGAAAAGATTATTAATAAGTCGCCTTGGGATATGTTTTCTTTTAATCATTTAATAAAATAAAAACTATATTATAAATAAAAAGAGTAAGTTGTTAGTTATTAAAACCAACATCTTACTCTTTTTTTATTGAGTTAATAAGCCAAAGTATTTCTTCCATAGTGTTTTCAACTAAGGAAATTGTCCGCTTTTTATTTATTGCTTCTTTAAAACTCATGGGCTTGTTTATTATAGAAAACATCGAGGTTATTCCTTTTTCGTGCATTATCTTTGCGGAATAATCAACATTGCCAGCTAATGCTATTACTGGAACATGATATTTAATACCAATCCTACCGATTCCTGATAAAACCTTTCCCATAGCGGATTGCATGTCAATCTTTCCTTCACCTGTGATGATAAAATCTGCGTCTTGAGCATGAGATTCAATGTTAACTTTTTCTAAAACAATGTCGATTCCTGGTTTTAACTCTGCGTTAAAAAAAGTTAAGAATGCATAGCCAAGGCCCCCTGCGGCACCAGAACCAGGAACTTTAGAATTGTATATATTTAATTTATTTTCTACAAGTGAATTGAAATGATTTAGTCCGAGATCAAGTGTTTTAACTATTTCAGTGTTAGCTCCTTTTTGAGGGCCGTAAATATAAGATGCTCCATTTATTCCGAAAAGAGGATTATCTACATCACAAGCTATCAAGAACTGACATTTTTTTAAACGAATATCGAAATTATCAAGTTCAATATATTCAATGTTGTTTAAAGATTTACCTACAGGCGGTACTGGTTTTTTATCTTTGTCAAAAAATTTTATACCAAGAGAATTAAGCATTCCGATTCCAGCATCATTAGTAGCACTACCACCAATGCCAACAATAAACTTTTTTACGCCTTTATCTAGAGCGTCTTTAATGATTTCTCCGACTCCGTATGTTGTAGTGTTAAGGGGGTTTCTTTCGGTTTTATCAAGTAGTGTTAAACCGCTTGCTTTTGCTATTTCAATAATAGCTGTGCCATCGTTTAAAATACCATAATAAGTTTGTATTTTTCTAAAAAGCGGATCAGTTACTTCAAGATAAACTTTCTTACCATTATTGTTAGTAATCAAACTATCAATGGTACCTTCTCCTCCATCAGCTATGGGAATCTTTATGATAGATGCATCAGGAAATCTTTCTTTTATTCTATTAGAAATAACAGCAACTAGTTCAACTGAACTAATTGATCCTTTAAATGAATCTGTAGCGACAATGAATTTCATGTTTTCACCCCGGTAAGTAATTGATTAAAAAGTAAAAACTTAAAAAACTTTTCACTTTTTTGTTATCCCATCTTGAAGAACTTTCATACTTTCTTCAACCACAAAGTCTACGTCTTTAGTGCTAGCATTTTTATTGAAAACTATTTGTAAGCCAACAAAATTAGAAATACCCATAAGAATATATGACAATGTTTCTAAATCAAGATCATCTCTAATTTCTCCGCTTTTGACAAATGGTTTTAAGTGTTCAATATATGAAGTAGCAAAACTTGTATAATATTCTTTGAAAATATTTTGATCAACAAATAATGATTCCCATATAAGCTTATAAGCTAGAGGGTCTTCTTTTACATACAAGATAAAAGCTCTTAGCCCAGCTTTCTCAATATCTAAACGGGTTTGGCAGTCTTTTGTTGCTTCATAAGCGACTCTTCTAATATTGTGTCGATATTCATCTAGTAAATGAAGATAGAGAGCTAATTTCGAATCAAAATAAATATAGAATGTGCCAGCTGCAACTCTTGCTTTTGAAATTATATCATTTATCGATGTTGCATTGTATCCAGCCCTACTATAAAAATACTTACCAGCTTTGATAATTTTATTAAAAGATTTTAGTCCAACCTTTGTTTTGGGTAGCCGATACTCTTTATTTTTCATATTATCACCTTTTGTTAATTGTAAAATAAACGAAAGTAAAATACAAGGGCTTTATTTAAAAGATAATGTGAATAATAATTCACCAGCTTCTTTATTTCATAATAAAATAATTATAATCTAATATTTCGCCAACTCTGGCTTTTTTGATAAAACTCTATTGATTAAACGCTATTTTTAGGCTTTTATTTATTTGTAGAAAAGACTGAAAGCGCTTGACTTTACAGTGGATTATTGATTATAATTAAATAAAATATTACATATTTTTTTTAATATGTTTTTAAAAAAACAGGAGGTTTTTAGGTGAGTAAGAAAGTTTATATCGTCGGAGCGAAAAGAAGTCCAATCGGATCGTTTTTAGGTGCTTTAAAGGATGTGCACCCAAGAGATTTAGGTTCTCAAGTGTTAAAAGTATTACTTGAAGAAACAAAAGTACCAGTAGATAAGATTAGTGAAGTCATTGTTGGTAATGTGTTATCAGCTAGTTTTGGGCAAGGAATTGCAAGGCAAATTTCAATTACTTCTGGGATTCCTGAGTCAATACCTGCTTATTCTTTAAATATGGTATGTGGTAGCGGAATGAAATCAATAATGAATGCTTATATGGGTATTCAATCTGGTTTCAGTGAAATAGTAGTTGCTGGTGGAGTTGAATCAATGTCTGGAGCTCCATATTGTATTCCTAATAAAGTTAGATCTGGAAGCAAAATGGGAGATATGATATTAGTTGATCATATGATAAATGATGCTTTAACTGATTCTTTTGGAAATATGCACATGGGTATAACTGCTGAAAATATTGTTGATAAGCACAATTTGTCTAGAGTAGCTCAAGATAATTTCGCTTATGAATCACAAGTCAAAGCCATAAAAGCAGTAGATTCCGGTAGATTCAAAGATGAAATAGTGCCGATTCTTATTAAAGGAAGAAAAGCTGATACTATTATGGAAAATGATGAGTATCCAAACAGAACTACTAATCCAGAAATTCTAGCTAAGTTAAGACCCGCTTTTATTAAAGATGGTTCTGTAACAGCTGGAAACTCTTCTGGAATTAATGATGGGGCTTCATTTACTATTATTGCAAGTGAAGACGCTGTTAATAAATACAATCTTCCTGTTCTAGCAGAGATTGTAGCCATTGGACAAGGAGGCGTTGATCCTAACTATATGGGTTTAGGACCTGTCCCAGCAATTAGAAATCTTATGAATAATTATAATATGAAATTAAAAGATATGGAAATTATAGAATTGAATGAAGCTTTTGCTGCTCAAAGTTTAGGCGTTATAAAAGAATTATCTGAAGAACACCAAATGACTGAAGAAGAAATATTAGCAAGAACAAATCATAATGGCGGAGCTATAGCTTTAGGACACCCTGTTGGTGTGAGTGGAAACAGAATAGTGGTTACTTTGCTATATGAAATGATCAAACAGAACAAACATCTAGGTTTAGCTAGTTTATGCATTGGTGGCGGTATGGGTACCGCTATTGTACTAAAAAGATAAGGCGAGGTGGAGAATATGAAATTGGAAAATAAAATTGCAGTTGTAACCGGAGGCGCAAAGGGCATAGGTGCAGAGATTTGTAAAATATTTGCACTAGAAGGTGCAAAAGTAATAGCTGTTGATATGGGAGATATGACATATAATCAAGAAAATGTCGAATATTATAAATTGAATATCACAGATGTGGATAACTGTAAAGTGTTCTATGATTTTGTTATGGAAAAATATGGGAAAATTGACATTCTTGTAAATAATGCTGGAATTACAAAAGACGCAATGACGAGAAAAATGACTGATGAAATGTGGGATGCAGTAATTAATGTTAATCTTAAAGGAGTATTTAACCTTGTAAGACATATAGGACCACAAATGGAAGTAAATAATGGTGGTTCAATAATTAATATTTCTTCAGTTGTTGGAGTTTTCGGAAATATTGGTCAAGCCAATTATTCAGCTACTAAAGCTGGAATTATTGGATTGACAAAAACTTGGGCTAAAGAATTTGCAAGAAAAGGAATACCAGTAAGAGTAAATGCAATAGCTCCTGGATATGTTATGACAGATATTTTAAAAACTGTTCCACAAGATCTTTTAGATCAATTTGCTTCTCTTACAATGTTAAAAAGATTAGGACAACCTGAAGAAATTGCCAAAGTAGCTTTATTCTTAGCTAGTGATGACGCTTCATATGTTACGGGCCAAACTATTCAAGCCGATGGTGGGATGAGATTATAATAAAAATATATTCTAGAAAGATGTGATTATATGAAAATACCAACTGTTGGTATTGTTGGCACTGGTATTTATTTACCTAATAATTATATAACCGCAAAAGAGATATCCGCTGAAACTAATGGCGTTTGGGCAGAAGAAAAAGTTATTGAAAAATTAGGGATTATAAAAAAGACTATACCTGGAAAAACAGATGGAACTCAAGAAATGGGAGTTAAAGCTGCACTTAATGCATTAAAAAACACTAATGTAAAACCAGATGACATTGATGTTATTCTTTGTGTTGGAGAAGAATGGAAAGAATATCCATTAACAACTAGTGCATTGTATATTCAAAACAAAATAAAAGCTATAAATGCTTGGGGTATTGATTTAACTAATCGTTGTTGCGCAACAGTTTCAGCTATGAAAATAGCTAAGGATATGTTGATAGCTGATGAAAATATTAATACTATAATGATTGTTGGCGGATATAGAAATGGAGATCTCATTGATTATCAAGATGATGATTTATCATTGATGTTTAATCTAGGTTGCGGTGGTGCAGCTATTATTTTAAAAAAAAATTATAAGCAAAATCAATTACTTGGTTGTCATATTATTTCTGAAAGTTCTTTATCTAGAACAGCTAGAGTAGAAATTGGGGGAATAACAAATCCAATAACACATGATAATCTTGAAAAAAGCAAAAAATCATTTAAATTTGTTGAAACTAAAAAGGTAAAAGATAAACTTGAAGAAATATCCATGAAAAATTGGTTTATGTGCATTGATAAAGCTCTAGAGATGAGTTATTATAGTAGGAAGGATATTGATTACTTAGCTATTCCTCATATAAAAAGGTCAAAGCATAAAGAAATATTAGTTAAATTAGGTTTGACTGAAGAGCAAACAATTTACTTGGAGAATTATGGCCACATCGGTCAAGTTGATCAAATCCTATCTTTAGAGAAAGCGTTGGAAGTACATAAAGTGAAAGATGGCAGTGTAGTTTGTATGTTAGCTGCTGGTATTGGGTATGTTTGGGCAGCAAACATCATTAAATGGGGTAAATATTAGTTTAATTAAAATATTTATTCAACAGAATAACTTAATAATTTTCCACCGCGAATAAGAAACAAATGAATAATGAAAAGCAATTTCAGTTTTTTATCTGCTACTGTAGCGTATTTTTATTCCTTTCTCTTTATAAAGGGTGCTTTCATTTTAATAAATACAGAGAAGTCATCCTTATAGAAGGAAATAAAAGGGGTAAAAAGTCGAAATCGCTTGACAAAGGCACTTGACTATATTATAATCAAGGCGTAAATAGCAAAACTAGCGAAAGTTAGTGACGCAAAGCTATAGGGCCTTCTTTACGGTGGTAGCCAGTTGCCGTTATCTTAACAGATGAGGGCATTTTTTATTTCTGTAATGATAAGATGTTAGTAGACACATAAAAAACATTATGTGAAATACTAGCATCTTTTTCTATTAGGTAAAGATT
>Ga0265294_10006387_pt1 | contig 14168 bp, 15 predicted proteins | sample MunlanPumphouse3_FD_192504 | JGI IMG/M metagenome (GOLD analysis project Ga0265294, IMG submission 192504) | Groundwater microbial communities from a municipal landfill in Southern Ontario, Canada - Pumphouse #3 | ecosystem: Environmental > Aquatic > Deep subsurface > Groundwater | place... | reverse complement strand
ATTAGGAATCCTATATCTCGCTTTGGAGCGTTGGATGAGCGAGGCTTCCTGGCTTTCCATCTTCGCAATTGTGTTGAATATTACCTTTGTTCTTTGTGCCTTCGCCTCAATTTTCTCCTTCATCATCTATATCAAGAAGATTCTTGAGGATAAGAGCTTATCCAAGATGACCCTGTAGTAAGATTCCTTTGCATCCTCCCTTTTCTGGGGGGGACATACAATTGTGAAACATAAAATCAGGGCTGTTTGCCAAGGGAGATGAGAAACTTCGCAAAAAATAGAGCATGTATATTCCGTATCCTGTGAAGAGCCTCCTTTTTCTTGAGCATTCCTTTATCTGCCTTGATCACCTGCTTCCTCGTTTTCCATGTGCCTGTTGCATACTACACAAGGCCTATGGAAAAGGAGGTGAACCTACTAAGGCATCCCCTAACCAGAAATCCATACACCAAAAAGACCATATTTAACTATGGGAAGAGGAGTTTTTTGCCAAAATGTTGAGCTATATTTGCACGGGACGGAGAACTACGAAGTTGCAGAAACTCAAACAAGTCTTTTCTTCGATATGGAATTATGTTCGACAGATTTGTCGCAGTGGAGCAACTCCTGATTGTTATGTGGATGCGTGACGGACAATAAATTGGAAAGTAAAAAATCTGGGCTAAAGTCTCTCCGATTTGCATTCCAGAAGGATTGTCTTATGTTCTTTTCTAGAGTGGACGTACAACAGCGATATTCTCCGTGGACTCTCCTCCTTGACAAAGATGATTCCTCAACTATATTATCCCGAACGGTGCAACTGACTCTCGAGTCTGAGGTGTGCTATGAAGCTTTCGGTCTTTCTCTATACCTCATTTTTCGAAGAGCTGAATGCCATGGTGTATTATGGTGCTGCAGACAACAGTATATGTCGTGTTGATATTCCCTTGAATATCTTGTTGGAATAGGAAAATATGACTAGTTATACAGTGGCATCTTTGCTAAAAGCATATCGAGCTAAGAATAAGCGATTTCTAGATAACAGGCGGTTGTCCTTCGTGGTGACAGATGGAGAGGATGTGTACAATCCTGCCTATCCGCTTCTGCTTGATGGAAAACTTGTCTTGCCTGCCCGGGTTGAACGAAGAAACAGTGAAGTCTCGCGAATCATGATGTTTGAATATGACAAAGACATTGATTCATGGAAGCCGCTCTCTGATTTTTCCTCTTTAAGTCTTCAGGATCCCTGTTGGATATCAGCGGGATCCCTGTTGCTATTGGGAGGAGTCCAGGTGGATTTCTCCCCAACGGAAGAAGTAAGAGGCTGGGAGACGGTGTTCCTCAAATGCAATGATTTGAAGAGTTGTTCTCCCTTTTTTACGGGACCAAAGGGCATGAAGGATCTACGTTTTTGCACCTTGCCCAACGGGAAGGTAGCCATATTCTCCCGTCCTCAGGCAAAGCCTTGGGCAGTCAGGGGACAAATAGGTTTTACAATATTGGATTCCTTGAATGAACTTTCCATCGAGGCAATCGAGGATGCTCCCTTACTCAGGCTTTTTGAAGAGGATGAATGGGGTGGTGTTAACCAGGTACAGGTACTTCCTGATGGTTCGCTGGGAGTTCTTGGACATATCGCCTGCTTCTCCTCAGGTATGGAGAGGCACTACTATCCGATGGCGTTCGTCCTTGATCCTGAGACGAGGCAACTCCTGAAGGAACCCTCAATTATTATGGAGCGTAAAGACCTGTTGGTGGGACCTTCAAAACGTCCTGACTTGCAGGATGTTATCTTTCCTGGTGGTTGTGTACAGCAAGGAGGAATCTCGACCCTCTATCTTGGAGTCGGTGATACCGAGGTTCAAACAGTAATGCTTGAAGATTTGTTCGCCTGAGATATCATGAGCGCCAATGCGATTCTTGTTGTCAATCGAGGTCTCGTCTCAGACGATACTTGCCGGATATCCCTGTTTCACCCCGCGCTAGAATAGCCTGGGTGGACAAAATATTTGGCCGATGATATGATATAAAGACAATTTAGTTTAAACCTTAGAGATTAAGAGTAAGGTGTCCTTTGAAACAAAAGGGATACTTTGCTCTTTTTTTTTGCCTGCAGGGAGGCTTTCGTATGGATTATGATGTGATGATTATCGGAGGAGGGGTTACTGGGTGCTCAATAGCGCGAAGCCTTTCGCAGTATGAGCTTTCAATCTGCCTCCTTGAGAAAGATGAGGATGTTTGCAGCGGCACCTCCAAGGCGAACAGCGGAATCGTGCATGCGGGTTATGATCCAATTCCCCACACCCTTAAAGCCAAACTGAATGTTATGGGAAGCGAGATGATGCCTCAGCTTTCCCATGATTTGGATTTTGATTACAAGCAGAATGGTTCGATGATTCTTTGTTTCGACAAAGAAAACCTGCCGAAACTCAATGAATTATATGATCGCGGGATTGCCAATGGGGTGAAGCGGATGCAATTGCTTAGTGGTGATGAGGCCCGAGCCCTGGAACCGAATCTTACCGATGCCGTCCAAGGTGCTTTGTATTGCCCTACCAGTGGCATCGTTTGCCCTTTTGGGCTCACCATCGCCTTTGCGGAGAATGCCTATGCTAACGGTGTCCAGTTCAAATTCAACAGCCAGGTTAAGACCATAGATAAGATTGACGGAGGATATAAGATTGGTCTGGCTGGTGGGGAAAGTTACACCACTCGATATGTGGTCAATGCCGCAGGTGTGTATGCCGATGTCATACACAACATGGTGAGTGATAAGAAACTTGAGATAGTGCCCAAACGTGGCAACTATCTCTTGTTGGATAAAGAAGTCGGAGACTATGTGAAACACACTATCTTCCAGCTTCCGGGCAAAATGGGCAAAGGAGTTCTTGTTACTCCGACCGCCCATGGTAATTTGATGGTTGGTCCCACCAGCAAGGTCGTGGATGACAAGGATGACACCTCCACTTATTCGACCGACTTGGAGGAGATTTCAACAATGGCGTCAATGTCAGTGAAGAATCTTCCCCTGAGAAAGGTGATTACTAGCTTTTCCGGTCTCAGAGCACACGAGATAGGTGATGATTTCGCCATTGGACAGGCCAGTGGTGCTCCTGGGTTCTTTGATGCCGCAGGCATCGAGTCGCCAGGGCTTTCCTGTAGTCCCGCAATCGGTGAGTATGTTGCGGAAATGATTGCCAAAGTTGGTAATGTCAGGAAGAAAGAGCATTTCATCACGACAAGGAAAGGTATTCTCAGGACCAAGGATATGACCAGCGAGGAGCGTACTTCTCTTATTAAGGAAAAACCTGAATATGGCACTATCGTATGTCGTTGCGAGCAGATTAGCGAGGGTGAGATTATCGATGCCATCACTCGTCCCTTGGGAGCTCGTTCCCTGGATGGAATCAAACGTAGGACTCGGGCGGGAATGGGACGATGTCAAGCTGGGTTCTGCACACCAAGGACTATGGAATTGCTCTGCGAGAAAACCGGCATGACCATGGAACAGATATGCAAGAACAAGAAAGGTTCCGAGTTGCTGGAGGAGAACAAATGAAAGAGCATGATGTTGTCATAATTGGTGGTGGCCCTGCAGGTCTTGCAGCTGCCATCAGTGCCCGTAAGGCAGGTGTTGAGGATATCATAATTCTGGAACGTTCTCATCAGCTTGGGGGTATCCTGAACCAATGCATCCATAATGGGTTTGGATTGCATACCTTCAAGGAGGAGCTGACCGGGCCGGAATATGCGCAGAGGTTCATCGATCAGGTTGAAGAGGCAAAGATTCCCTACCTGTTGGATACCATGGTCCTTGATGTGCAGAGCCACAAGGTGAGTTATATCAATAAAAATGAAGGTATGGTCACCATTGGGGCGAAGGCTATCGTGCTTGCCATGGGATGTCGTGAACGTCCTCGAGGGGCGTTGAATATTCCTGGGTATAGGCCCGCCGGTATCTATTGTGCGGGAACTGCACAACGACTGATGAACATCGAAGGTTACAAGGTCGGTTCCAACGTGGTTATCCTGGGTAGTGGCGATATTGGTCTGATTATGGCCCGCCGGCTTACCTTGGAAGGTGCGAAGGTCCAGGTAGTGGCCGAACTGATGCCCTTCTCCGGTGGTTTGAAGCGAAATATCGTTCAGTGTCTGGATGACTATGATATTCCTCTGAAGCTTTCCCATACCGTGATTGGAATCGAAGGGAAAGAACGTGTCACCGGCGTTACCCTTGCACAAGTCGATGACCAGAGAAAACCAATTCCTGGTACTGAGGAGCATTATGAGTGCGATACTTTGTTGCTCTCTGTTGGCCTGCTTCCTGAGAATGAGTTATCCCGCAATGCCAAGGTCCGCATCAGCCCTGTGACCAATGGTCCTGTCGTCGATGATACCATGCAGACCAGTGAGGATGGTATTTTTGCCTGTGGCAATGTGCTCCATGTGCATGATTTGGTCGACTACGTGTCGGAGGAAGCTTCGTTGTCTGGAAAGAATGCCGCTTTGTATGTATTACAGGGCAGATTGGAAAAATGTGAAATTCCTCTGATGGCGACCGACGGGGTGCGGTATACTGTTCCACAGACCATTGATGTGAAGACGATGGCCCCCTTGGTGACGGTTCGTTTCCGTGTCGGGAATGTGTTCAAGAATCGCTCTGTCAGTGTATATTACGATGACAAGCGTATCATGTGCATAAAAAAGAAAGTGCTAGCCCCTGGGGAGATGGAACAGGTTATACTCCAGAAGAAGAGCTTTGAAGCCTATCCTGAGCTCAAGCAGATAACCATCAAGATTGAGGAGGCGTAAGATGAGCAAGAAAGAATTGACCTGTATCGGCTGCCCCCTTGGTTGCAGTCTGACGGTGGATTTTGATGATGAGAGACATGAGGTGATTTCCGTAACAGGAAACAGTTGTCCCACAGGGGACAAATACGCCCGGAAGGAGACCACAAATCCGACAAGGATTGTTACGAGCAGCATTCCTGTCATTGGAGGCACCATGGCCATGGTCTCTGTGAAGACCAGGACTGATGTACCTAAAAGCCAGATTTTTGCTATCATGAAGGAAATTCATCAGACCAAGATAAAAGCCCCTGTGCATATTGGAGATGTGCTTGTACATGATTGCGCACATACTAAAGTGGACATTGTGGCTACAAGGAATGTCGATGCAGCAAGATAAGGCCGAGTTAGTCAATTCGTGTGAGCACTTTGTGCTGGATATGGATGGCACCTTCTACTTAGGTGACACTATTCTCGATGGAAGTCTGGAATTCCTCAGGAAAGTGCAGGAAACGGGAAGGGACTTCATGTTTTATACGAACAATTCCTCAAAAAGCCCTGAGGTATATATCCAGAAGCTCAGGAAAATGAATTGCTTCATCACCCGTGACCAGATAATGACCAGCGGGGATGTGACCATCGCGTTTCTCAAGGAGAGGTATCCAAAGGAGAAAGTGTATCTTGTGGGTACAGAACCCTTGGTCCGTAGCTTTAGGGATGCGGGCATCGAATTGGTTGAGAGTGATGCCCGGATAGTGGTTATCGGATTCGACACCACTCTTACATATGAGAAGCTTTCCAAAGCCTGTGATTTTATTCGTAATGGTGCTCTTTTTTTGGCAACGCATTTGGATATCAATTGTCCTGTGGAAGGTGGGTTTATTCCTGATGTCGGTTCTTTTTGTGCTCTTATCACTCTTTCAACAGGAGGAAAGAAGCCTCGGGCCCTTGGGAAACCAAATGCCGAGACTGTGGAAATGATTGTCACCCACACCGGATGGAAGAAAGAGACGATAGCTTTTGTTGGTGATCGAATCTATACCGATGTCGCCACCGGGGTGAACAATGGGGCGAAGGGCCTTTTGGTTCTCAGTGGAGAAGCCGATTGGGAAACCGTACGCCAGTCAGATATCAAGCCTGATGGGATTTTTACCGATCTCGGGGAGATTGGCTCGTACCTGAAATAGGGAAAGCATATGAGAGGAATTCCCTCACCGCTTCTTTCCGTTTTGAATTCTCCGGTACCAAAAGGTAGTATTTTTCCTTGAGTTTCCGGCCTTGGATGAAACGGCTGGTTGTCATGTCTATTGCGACGGCCTCATACTTGTGGTTCCCATCCTTTCCAAAATACAGACAGGGGATCAAGTCGCCTCGTGTGAGATTTCGCAGATCTTCAAGTGCGAATCCTTCAAGATAGTGCAGCATCAAAGGCTCTGTGGTGACAAGGAAATCCAATTCTTTGGCTGAGGTGTAGGCGACTATCTTGCTCGCACTTGCTGTGACATAGTCCTTGGAAGAACCCAGATCCAAAAAGAGGCTGTCTTCAAAAATGACTTTTCTGTTTCCTGTGAGGTCCAGATAATTCTCGTAATCATCTATCATCTGTTTTGCAGGAAAGAGATTGTATTCATCATTGGTGAAGAAACCCTGTAAAACGATGGTACTTTTTAGATGAATAAGGAAATCAAGTAAGATGGCCAGGACGAGTAACATCAACAAAGTTTTGGATAACAGGACTCGGGATTTTTGTTTCACAGTATGCTAGTATATGCAAAAAGGAAAGGAAAACCAATGTTCAAAGGCCCGTTTGATCCGGAAAACAAATTTTGGTCGTTCATGAACAAGATTACTGACTTGTTCTTTTTGGCTATCCTTTGGTTTTTGTTTTCCATTCCCCTTGTTACTATTGGAGCTTCGACTGTCGCCCTGTTCCATTTTACTCTTAGACAGGTGGACGACACCGAGGGATATGCTTTTCGTTCCTTTCTGCAGGCTTTCAAGAAAAACTTCTGGCAAGCGACTGCGCTTTGGTTTTTGTTTCTTGTATGTCTTGTTTTCTTTATCGCTGATTACCATGCTTTGTTTTCCTACCGTTTTCCTTCGGTTATCCAGGTAGGGCTTTTTTCTTTGGTCACGGCTTTGGCATTACTCTCTCTGATATTGTTTTGTTATGTGTTCCCCTTGATTTCCTGCTTTCATGTCTCCGTGAGAAAAGCTTTGGGAGATGCATTGGTGATGGGTGTGTCCAATATCGGCTATACCACTGTGATACTCAGTGTCTATTGCCTGTCACTTTGGGTCAGCAGCCGCTTTCCCTATCTGAGCATATTCTTCATGGCTCTGGCCCTGTTTCTTGATTCATATCTGTACAAAAAGGTTTTTAGCAGATATCTGGCCTAGGGACACTTGTGGTCTTGCGAATCACCAGTTGGTTGCGGAACTCAACACGGGTTATCGAATGATTGTCCTCATTTTTGTGCTCGAGCTTTGCTTGCATAAGGGAGAATGCGCTTTGACCTCTCTGGTTGATGAAATGGTCTATTGTAGTAAGAGAGACCCCTTGGAATTGCGAAGGATAGATGTTATCGAAACCGCATATACTGTAATCCCTTGGTATTTGATACCCTTGTTGCAAAATCTGGTCCATAACCCCATATGCGACCATGTCATTGATAGCAACGATAGCGGTGATTTCCTTGTGTGTCTCTAAGCAGGTCTTTGCCAGTTGCATTCCCACTTGGTGCTCTATCTCGACAGTGGACAACTCTGTCTCTGGATTGACTTCCGAACAAAGAAGGGCAACCTCCCCTTCCGGACAAAGCTGTTTATAACTATCCTGAAGTCCCTTGAGCCTCAACACCCGGGAGCTGTGCTGGTTATTAAGCGACGTGGACACATAACACACCTTCTTGTGTCCTAATTCAATCAGATGCTTGCCCAAAAGGTATCCTGCATCATAATTGTTGACCTCCACGGTATCCAGGTCCACTTCATCCTGTTTATCCCCGACAGCAACTACAGGAAGCCTCTTTGCCACTTTACTCACCAGTTCCGGTTGTTGGGGCATCATTGAGAAAATGACTCCCTTTATCAGAGGGTTAAGAGCGATTCTTAATACATCTCTTTCTCTTTCCAGATTCCAGTAAGTGTTGAAAACGATAGTCTTGTAATTGTTCTGATTTGCTTCTAGTTCCATGCCTTGTAGCAAGGTCGCGAAATAGGGATTGATCACTGAAGGACAGACAATGATTATCAAACCATCTTTGTCCCCCAGGTGCTTTTGCTTGTATCCAAGGCTTCTTGCTGTTGTATATACCGTTTCTATGGTTTCCTTGGAGAAACGAGTAAGGTTCTTGTTTGTGAGAATCATTGAAACAGCTGCTATGGATACATTTGCCTTTTTTGCGATGTCCGCAAGCGTAACTTTTACTTCCATGGATTGCCTCATTGCTTTTTATTAAATAATATTTAACAGAAAATGCAAGAAAAATTAAAAAAAATTGACAAATATAAGATTCAGATTTACGATTTAGTTGCAAAAAGGTTAGTTTTTTGTTTCTTTCTTTGGTTTGCATGTTTAATTTTGTTGAAATTTTAGTAAGGAGGAATTATGAAAAGAACAGTACAAAGAGCTCTTTGCTCGTTGCTGATTGTCTCCCTGGGGGTTGGTTGTTTATTTGCGACGGGAAACAAGGAGACGAAGGCGCCGGCGGAGGTAAAGACTCCTGTGGCACAACCGAAGGAGGATCCAAGCAAATACGCAGTGACCGCTCCGATTGAGATTACTTGGTGGCATGCCTTGGAGAATCAGTACAGTGGGACTGTCGATGAAATTGTGAATGGTTTCAACAACAGTCAGGATAAGATTAAGGTGAAGGCTGAGTATATCGGCAATTATGCCACCGTCAACGAATCATTGGTTGCAGCACAGGCGGCAGGGAGTGGGCTTCCTGCGGTGGTTGTCGCCAATACCCCTTATGTTGCCCAATATGGCGCGAGTGGGCTTTGCGAGGACCTGACCCCCTACATCAAAGCCACGGGTTTTGACATTGATGATTTTGGAGAGGGCCTGATCAAAGCTTCTTCCTTTGAGGGAAAACAAGTTTCCCTTCCTTTCCTTATCTCAACTCAGATTATGTATTACAACAAGGATATGGCAAAAGCGAAGGGACTTGAGGTTCCTTCAAAATTTTCCGACATGGAACCGTTCCTTTCCAAGGCCACTGAATTAAATTTGGATGGAACTACAAAAGTGTGGGGCACCATCATCCCTGGTTGGGATCAGTGGTACTTCGAGACCTTCTTTCTCAATAGTGGAGTGAATATTGTCAACCCTGATCAGGTCTCCACGGACTTGGCAGGGAAACAGGCGCTGTATGTCACCAAGACCATGGGGGATTGGATTAACAAGGGATATGCTTATTTCGCAGTTGGCAAGGACGCCTCTTCTGTGATGAGGCAGAACTTCATCGACCAGAAGGCTTTCTCGGTAATCCATACAAGCAGTTTGTATAATACTTACGTGAATTTGTGTAAGGATTTTGAGGTTGGCATGGCTTGGTTGCCTGCCGGGGATACGAAGAATCAGGAAATCGGAGGGTGCGTGCTCTTGATTCCTGCCAAGAACGATCAGGCCACCAAAAATGCGGCCTGGCAGTTCTTGTCTTATCTCTGCAGTAAGGATATCAACATGAAATGGGCCGAGGCTACTGGCTATATCCCTACTAGAAAGTCTGTGCTTGAAACTGAAGAGGGATTGTCTTTCTTGCAAAAGAAGCCTGCTTTCAAATGTATTTTCGATAATCTTGATTATATCAATCCTCGTATTCAACATAAAGGTTGGAATCAGTTGGCTACCATATGGAGGAATTATCTGAGCGAGTTCTATATTGAGAAGACCGATATCGATAAGAACATTGTTCCCATGAGTAAAGAGATTGACGAAGTCCTTGAAGATTAGGGTCTCGTTTTTAGGAGGGGCATCCATGAGGGTGCCCTTTTGTCTGCAGGAGGTTTCAATGAGAAAAGGGCCAGGGGTTAATGCAAGAAAACTAGGACAGTTCCAAGATTTTTCTTGTACGGTACCCGCACTTATCTTGATACTTGTGTTTACCTATTATCCCGTGGTGAAACTTGTCCAGATAAGTTTCACTGATTGGAATCTGCTCAATGACCATTATAATTATGTAGGATTCAAGAACTGGAAATGGCTTATTAGTGGGAGCGGCACTAAGTACTTGCTGAATTCCCTCAAGGTCACCTTTCTTTATTCCCTAGGGGAGTTGTGCATTACCTTGCTGGGCGGGCTGGTTCTTGCTTTGATTTTTAACACGATGGGTAAGGGTTTTTCAGTGATGAGGGCAATTGTATTCATGCCCAAGTATGTTGCGATGAGTTCTGCTGCCGTAGTGTTCCTTTGGATTCTGAATACAGATAATGGTATTCTTAACTATTTTTTGCAGGTTTTGGGCTTGCCCAGGGTTGATTGGTTGGGAAATCGCCACACCGCTCTGATTTCGATATTGATGCTTACCGGATGGCGTGCCATCGGATATGGCATGATAATATATCTCTCAGCCTTACGAGGAATTCCCGCTGACTACTATGAAGCGGCAAACCTGGATGGAGCTTCTTTTTGGCAGAAGCTGTTTCACATCACCCTGCCGATGCTCAGTCCCACGACGTTGTTTCTGTTTGTCACTACATTCCTGGCTTCCATGAAGGTGTTCCAGAGTGTCGATATCATGACCGCAGGGGGGCCTTATCGCTCCACCGAGGTGTTCGTATATAAAATTTATTCCTATGCCATGGAGGATTTCCGTATGGACAGGGCCTCCGTAATGGCATTGGCTTTCTTTGTCCTGTTGCTGATAATCACCGCATCCACCATGCGTTTCTCCAACAACAAAGTTAACTACGATTCTTGATGAGGTGATGAGATGAACAAAGCGGCGACGCAATTAGAGAGAAACAGACGAGCTGTCCGCAACAGGAGAATAGTGACAACTATCCAATGGGTTCTTGCAATCATTGTCACTTTGGTGGCTATATTCCCCATATATTGGATGGTAATCTCGTCGTTCAAGAGCCAAGAGGAGGTCCTTTTGCTTGTTCCTACCTTCTGGCCAAGGGAATTCCATTTTGAGAATTATGTAAATGTCTTGCATAAAGTGAATTTTGGTAAGTACTACATCAACACCATCATCATGACTGCCGGTATCCTTATTTGCCAGATTGTTACCGGGGTGTTCGCAGCCTATGGGTTCTCCAAGGGACAGTTCAAATATAAAAATACGTTGTTTCTCTTGGTGCTTGGTGCATTAATGATTCCTCTTCAAATAACATTCATCCCTATTTACATCATGTTTGCCCATCTTCATTTGACAGATACCTATTTGGGATTGATTTTGCCCGAGGCGGTGAGCCCGTATTATATCTTCATGTTGCGGCAGACCTTCATGTCCATTGATGACAGCTACATTGATGCTGCGAAGATGGATGGGCTTGGCCGGGTCGGCATCATCACTCGGGTCCTCAGCCCAATGTGCAAATCGACCTTGTTTACGGTGACCTTGGTAACCTTTACCACTGGTTGGAATAGCTATTTCTGGCCTAAGATTGTCGCCAAGGATGAGAGCCATCGTGTATTGACCGTCGGACTGGCCAAGCTTCGTGATACGTTTGCCGGGCAAGGGACGATGAACAACCATGAGATTATGGCTGGAGCAGTCATGGCTGTGCTGCCTGTTATCGTTTTGTTTTTTATTTTCCAGAAATATATGCTTTCAGGCTATAGTAAAGCCGCTATGAAATAGGAGAAGGAAATGAAAGTAGTTGCTCATAGAGGATTTTGTGGGGTCTATCCAGAGAATACGATGTTGTCTTATCGCCAGGCCGTCCTAGCCAAATGTGATGAGATTGAACTTGATGTGCAACTTACCAGTGATGGTACTGTGGTGGTGATTCATGATGAGAAAGTCGATAGAACCACAGATGGGGTGGGAAATGTTAGGGATTATACTTTCAAGGAATTGCAAAAGCTCAATGCGGCAAACTTGTACAAGGATAAATTCGCATTCGAGGCGATTCCTTCCTTTGAAGAATACTGCGAGTGGGCTAAAACAGTGAATTCCACTACCAACGTCGAGCTTAAGACAGGTCTTGTCTATTATCCTGAGATTGAGCAAAAGACCATAGATATCATTCATCGGTTTGGCTTGGAGAAAAAGGTGATGTTCTCTTCGTTCAACCATCTTTCTTTGATCACCACCAAGAAAATTGCTCCTGAGATTCCTGTTGGGGCTTTGGTCGATCATGTAGGGCTTGTGAACGCAGGGTATTATTGTGCCAAATATGGGTTTGAATTCTATCATCCAGGGTACAAGGGTTTGAATGACCAAATTGTAGCTGAACTCAAGGCATATCATATCGGGATGAATGTCTGGACGGTCAACGGCATGGCAGAGCTAGAACAGTTGTATCAATGGGGTGTCAATGGAGTGATTTCGAATTATCCTTCAGTTTGCCGTCATTATTTGGATGGATTGAGAAAACAGGTATGAAACATTTTGTTTGGTTGTTGTCTTTTGTCTTATGCCTAGGAACTCTGTTTGCCACCGATCAGAAGGTGGATAGGTTCTCTTCACTTTGCGACCGTAGCGAGGAGAAGGGAAAGGTGACAATGTATTTTGTCGACCTGGATGTGCCGAAAGGAAGCAAGGACAAGAGCGGAGATAGTACCATTATCATATCTCCTGATGGCAAGGTCATGCTGTTGGACTGCGGACATCCCGATGCGGCAAAGGATGTGATTAAAGTATTGCAGACCTTGGATATTAAAAAAATTGACATATTTGTTAATTCTCATCCACACATCGATCATCTAGGTGCGTTTCCTCAGATTGCCGAGCTGTTTGACATTGGCGAGGTGTATCGCTCCACAGTGGAATATAAGTCTTCTGTCTATTATCGCGATTTTGTTTCGGCAATAGAAAGTCATAAGATTCCAGTGCGGTATATCAAGGATGGCGATTCCTTCATGTTGGGTTCTTCCGTAAGGGTCGACGTGCTTGGGCCTAAGGCGGAGATTGTCTATCCAAGTGGATATCCTGACAATAGCACCCAGTTTCTTAATGATGAATCTGTCGTGTTGCAATTAACCTACGGAGATTCCAAGATGTTGTTTTCCGGAGACCTTTACCGAGGTGGGGAAAGAGAGGTGTTGGATTCCCACAAGGATATTCTTGCCAGCGATGTAGCCAAGGCAAACCATCATGGCAACGATACCTCAAACCAACTTGGTTGGATAAAGGCTGTCAGGCCACAGGTGGTAGTGGCTATGAACGACACCATGGGAAGTATGACCGTACTTCACAATTATGTGAAATATGGTGCAACTTTCTATCATACTTTGTATAATGGTCTGATTAAGGTCCAAGTGGATGAACACCATAAAGTGAATGTCCAGACGCAGTACGATAGTTGGGTGGAGAAGACGGAAAGGTGAGCAGTATGCAGTCCCATAGGGTCAGAGAGTTGTTTGAGCAGTCGCCTATTGTCGCCGCTGTGAAGTCTGATGAGTTGCTTCAGCAGGCGATCAAAAGTGATTGTTCCGTAGTATTTGTGTTGTATGGTACGATTTGTACTATCGACAGGATTGTACAAACGCTCAAGGACAACGGGAAAATTGCCATTGTTCATATTGATTTGATTAACGGGCTGGGGGGTAAGGACGTGGGAGTGGATTTCATCCATGAGCATACCCGAGCCGATGGCATAATTAGTACTAAGCAGAATCTGGTACGTCGTGCTGTAGAACTCGGCATGATAGCAGGTGAACGTACCTTCATTGTTGATTCGATGGCTTTGGCTAACATCAAGAACCATATAGCGACTTTTAAGCCTGATTTTTTGGAAATCATGCCAGGTTTGCTTACTAAGATTATCAAGGACTTGCATTCATATACTGATGTCCCTTTGGTGGCCGGTGGGCTCATCAATGACAAGGCGGATATTCTTCATGCTTTGGATGATGGGGCTTGTGCCATTTCAACAACAAAAGCGGAACTTTGGTCACTTTGAGAATAAAACAGGTAAATATTTTGGAATTGTACTTGACAACTACTAGGGGTTTTGGATATGTTTGTTTGGCACGCTTGATTGTGAGCAACAGTCTTGCGATAGGGTTTTTGACAGTTTATAAGTGAAGAGAAGAGAAGAAAGAATAGCAAGAACGATTACCTTCGGGTCGTTGGTTCAAGCTGTAATAGTGGAAGCTTGTAGGCTTCCCGGTCAATTCGAGGAAATACGGACAGGAGAGGCCGTCCCCAAGGGGACGGCGGAGAAGAGAGCCTGGTTCGTTGCTGGAGCGACGGGGGATACTTGAGTTGGAGATAGGCGGC
>Ga0265294_10006384_pt1 | contig 14173 bp, 18 predicted proteins | sample MunlanPumphouse3_FD_192504 | JGI IMG/M metagenome (GOLD analysis project Ga0265294, IMG submission 192504) | Groundwater microbial communities from a municipal landfill in Southern Ontario, Canada - Pumphouse #3 | ecosystem: Environmental > Aquatic > Deep subsurface > Groundwater | place... | reverse complement strand
ATAAGTATTTTTTAGTACGATTGTTTTATACATTAATTAATAAAATTTTTTATAATAAGGGTAGTTTAAATAGATATTTTATTATTATTTATGGACATTATAATTAAGTCGAAATTTTTATTAGCTTTAAGCTCATTATTAATTATATTTTTACCAATTCAGGTTGGTGCTATTGTTACATGTGCTGCCACAGTGGATGGCAATGGAACAGCTCGATGTTTAAGCTCTTGTAATAGCGAATATCCGCTTCATTGGTCCGCGGGTGATGGTGGCTGTCGCCAAAATAATTCAGCAACACCCTTGTGTTGCGGAACGCCGGGTAGTACTAGTGGTGGAGTAGCTCATTCTTCTTCAGGGGTTGTTGAGACTTCAGTAGATGAAACTGCAAACAATACTGCGTCTAATAATAATTTAAATGAACAATCACTACCAAAACTTGATGGGCTATTAAAGGCTACACCAATTGAAATAATTGGCAATATTATTAAAAGCATGCTCGGTTTAGCTGGTACTTTGACCATTATTATGATGGTTTATGCTGGTATTTTATGGATGACTGCTTCTGGCAATGAAACAGCTGTTACTAAAGCTAAAAAAATTATCACCTGGACAGTGATTGGTTTGGTATTAATTTTTACTTCCTATATTATAGTTAGATTTTTGTTTACTAGTCTGGGTTATTAATTTTTGAATTTATGGCTAATATCTATATATATATTTCTTGGTTGTTAGTAAACCTTTTTTTACCAATAAGTGTTCGGGCTCAAACAGTTGATTTAGAAAATCCTTTGGGAGAGTTTAATAATATTTTACAAGGCGGGAGCTTTGTCGGTTTGATTATTGCTAGAGTTTTAGCAATTGTTGGTGCCTTATCTTTGTTGATGTTGATCTATGGTGGTTTGACTATGATTTCAGCCGGTGGTAATGATACTAAAGTTAATCAAGGTAAAGCAATCGTTACCTATACAGCCATCGGCCTAGTAGTTATTTTTACTGCCTATGTAGTAATTAGTTTTGCTATCAAAAGTCTTGGCGGACAAGCTATGTAATTGGTGGACTAATTGATAAAGCCTTATTTAATTGAGCAATAATAAAGACAGTGGCGGCGTAAGAAATTAAAATAATAATCAGACCGATAAAAGCATTTTTGATTCGGCTGATTGCGCCGTCAATTTGTGCTTTATTGCCAGCTGCAGTCATATATTGGACTCCAGCTATAATCATTAAGATTACTAAAATAAAACCAACTAGACCCAAGATTACTCGAATGACATCGGCTATAGCCAGGCGAATATCCTTTGGTTCGTTGTTGTTATAGGCGATATTACCAAGCTCGGTTAGACCGGTTTGTTGAGTTGGTGTAAATTGAGCGGCTACACTTGACGGCCATGATAGTGATAAAATAGTGGCCATTATGAGACCAGTTAAGTTGATTAAGCCAATGGTAATTTTAGACATAATTGGTTTTTTAAGATATTGTGATATAGTTATTATATCGGATGATTATTTAAAAAACAACGGCATGTCCTTGGCTAGAAAATTCGCTTACAATAGTTTTGTTCAAATTGTCGGTAAATCGCTGTCTATTTTTCTAGGCTTATTGAGCGTGGCCTTGATTGCTAGATATTTAGGGGTTAGTGGTTTTGGTCGCTATACTGTTTTGACTAATTTTTTAGGAATTTTTGCAGTCTTAGCTGATTTGGGTTTGACTATGGTAACTGCTCAATTGATTAATGAGCGACCGACTGAACGATCTAGAATTTTAAATAATTTATTTGGTTTTCGTCTGTTTACTGCCAGTTTAATTATTTTATCTGGTCTATTAATTGCTGGTTTATTGCCTTATTATCGGGCACTGTGGTCGATTTTACTGGTTTTATCTTTGTCTTATTTTTTTATTGCCTTAAATCAGGTTTTGGTTGGTTTATTGCAAAGCGAATTGAAAACTGATTATTTAATGATTGCTGAAGTTGCTGGGCGATTATTTTGGTTATTTGGTTTATTGATTAGTCAGCGATTTGGTTGGGGTTTATTAGGAGTAGCCGTGGCAACTGGTTTATCTGGTTTGATTAATTTTGGATTGGCTTGGTATTGGGCCGGCAAAGTTATTAAAATAAAACTAGCCTATGACCCAGTCATCTGGCGCGATATTGCTCAACGGTCTTGGCCACTGGCAGTGACGATTATTTTAAATTTATTATATTTGCGAGCCGATATTTTATTGCTGAACTGGTTTCAAGGTGAAAGTGTAGTTGGTCTTTATGGAGCGGCTTATAAGGTTATTGATGTTTTGACTAGTTTGCCTTTTTTGATTGTTGGTTTATTATTACCACTTTTAACCAGGGCCTGGGCCAATCGTCAGCAGCAATATTTTAATTCATTGATTGATAGTGCTTTGTCAGTTTTATTGATGGCAGTTTTACCGATTATTATTGGTGGACAATTATTATCTGGACCAATTATTAATTTGATTGCTGGATCAGAATTTGCTGCCGCTGGACCAATTTTAGCCTTATTATTATTAGCTATTGCTGGTATTTTTATTAGTTGTTTATTTAATCATATCTTGATTGCTATTAATCGACAAAAAATAATGGTTTGGCCCTATTTGGCGGTCGCGGTTACCGCTGTTCCAGCTTATTTAATATTGATTGAAAGATTTTCTTATTGGGGAGCCGCTGCCGTAACTGTTTATAGTGAATTATTAATTGCTTGGTTGGCTGCCTATAAATCTAAAAAATTAATTAATTGGCGTTGGCCATGGTCCATCACTTATAAGGTGGTTATTGCTAATTTATTAATGGCGGTAATTATTTGGCCACTGCGCCATTGGGCTGGGCAAGGATCTATTCAATTATTGATTATCATTGGATTAGCTGTGTTAATTTATGGTTTAAGTTTATTAATATTGCGAGCCTTTGATTGGCGACGCTGGTTAACTATTCTTCGTCCATCGGTTGATCGGCTTAAATAAAAAGAATATGAAACGACCTTTAATTGTTAATTTTAATCAACTTGATCAATCTTTAATTGTTGATTTATTGGTAAACTGGTGTGATGGCCAACCGATTTTGTATTCAATTGCTGGTGAATTAGTTGAGGCCTGGTTAGCCAATGGTTGGCCAGAATTGGGGCAACGCCCTCATTTTAAAAAACGAGGGGTTTGGTTTAAGCGGTGGCTTTGGTTTTCTTTGCCTTATCGTCAAATAATTTGGCGTCGTCGATTAGCTAAATTAATGGTTCAGTCGGGAATTGATAGTATTATTTGTTTATCTTGGCTTGATAAATTAATATTAACTGGTCCGGCTCGACGACTTGGGCTAATTGTTGTTTGGTTACAATTACCAGAAGAAACAACTTTATGGTTACCTCGGTTATTATTTAAAAAATATCGTCGTCAAGCCTCAATGGTTAAATTAATTAGTTATGGTCGTCATTTAATTGATCATTTGCGTACTAAGGATAATAAACTTGATAATTGTCGGTTATTATGGCCAGCGATTAATCCAACGGCTGAATCTTTACAGGCTGATTTGTTTGACAGTTTAGCTGAAGGTTATCGTGAGGCGACTGATAAGAAATTTTTTGTCATTGGGGCAGTAATTGATTTAGTTGATAATCAGGCTGCTGAGATTTTGTTGCGTTCTCTTAAAATAGTTTTGTCAGTTATTCCTAGTGTGCAATTAGTTATTATTGGTGATGGAGATAAGCGTAAAGAATTGCAATGGTTAGCTAAACAGCTTGATTTAGCCAATTTAGTTTGGTTTGTTGGCCAGCAAGAGCCACTAGATAAATGGTTTCGCAGTTTGGATGCTTTAATTGAATTATCGGTTAATTGCTCAATTGATTGGCAACGTCTTTTACGAGCTATGGCCGTTGGTTTGCCAATTGTAGTTCCTAAAAATAAATTGACTAATGATTTTTTAATGCCTGGACAAACCGCTTTAGTGGTTGAGCAGGCTGAACCAGAGATGCTCGCTCAAGCTGTTATTCAGCTACAACAAGATAAAATTTTAGCTGGTCGGCTTAGTTGGCAAGGTCGTCAATGGATTGAAGAATTTGGTCTGCTTAATCGGCAGATAGCTGATTTTATTACTTATACTAAATAAATTATATGGGTCGAATTGTGATTGGAGAATTAATGGCTGATAATCGACTGGATAAATTTTTGGCAGAAAAATATGATAATCGATCACGATCAGACTGGCAAAAAATAATTAGTGCTGGCCTGGTAACTATTAATAATCGGCCAGTTAAGGCTCATGCTAAATTAATGGTTGGTGATGTGATTAATTGGCCAGCGGCGGCTAAATGTCGTTTAGTTGCTAGTCGACCAGTTAGTCAAGTAACTAAACCAGTGGGTCGGTCACCACGGTTAAAAATAATTATTGAACAACCGGATTATTTAGTTGTTAATAAGCCAGCTGGACTATTGGTTCATGATAATGTTTGGCCACCTACTCGACCGACTGTGGCTGAGGCGGTTGTTAAAAAATATTCAGAGATTGGTTTAGTTGGTGAAAATAAAACTCGTCCCGGGATTGTTCATCGTTTAGATAAAGATGTTAGTGGTTTGATGGTAATTGCTCGTAATGCTGAAATGTTTGCTAGTCTTAAACGACAATTTCAGTATCGGACAATTAAAAAATATTATACGGCTCTAGTTTATGGAACAATGTCTAAACCGGACGGAGTTATTAATTTTAATTTAACTAGATCTAGTGACGGCCGTAAAATGGCTGCCCGGCCGGTTAATCAAGACGGTAAAAAGGCGATTACTGAATATGAGGTTATTAAACAATGGCAAAATTATAGTTTATTGAAAGTCATTATTAAAACTGGTCGAACTCATCAAATTAGAGCTCATCTAGCAGCACTTGATCATCCTTTAGTTGGAGATGATTGGTATGGGACTAATAAAACTAAATTAAAGAATAAAGAATTGGGACTGGGTCGAGTTTTTTTAGTGGCTAGTCAATTATCTTTTTTAGATAAAGACAAGGTCAGACAAAATTTTAAAATTCGTTTACCGCGCCAATTAACTGATTTATTACAGCAGATAAAATAATATTTTATGATTATTTCTTTATCCGGCTGGCCTGGTTCAGGTAAATCAGCCGTTGCTAAACGATTGGCCCAGGAATTTGGTTGGCCATTTTATAGTATGGGGCAATTACGCCGCCAAGCCGCCAAGCGACGAGGTTTAACGCTGGAGGAATATAATCAATTGGCGATGACTGACATTTCGACTGATTTAGAAGTTGATGAATATCAGACCAAACTGGGTTGCGAACAAGATAATTTTATTATTGATGGTCGTACTTCTTGGCATTTTATTCCACATTCTTATAAAATATTTTTAGCAGTTGATCCAGAAATTGGGGCTCAACGAATTTTTCAAGATTTGCAAAAATCTAATGAACGCAATGAGGCTGATAATCTAGATAGTCTTGCAGCAGTTATCGCCAATAATCATCAGCGGGTCGACAATGATCGTCAACGCTATCGTCAATATTTTGGTATTGACGCTTACGATTTAGACAATTATGATGAAGTGGTAGATACCACTAATTTAGATTTAGAACAAGTGGTGGCCAAGGTTGCTGACTTAATTCGTCAGCGATTATCAAAAGATTAATTATTTTAATTATCAATATGTCAGATCGTAAATTACGAGTAGCTATTAATGGTTTTGGCCGGATTGGTCGTAGTGTTTTTAAGGCTTTATTAGATAATCCGCAAATTGAAGTTGTGGCGATTAATGATTTAACTGATAACCGGACATTAGCTCATTTATTGCAATATGATAGTTGTTATGGTCGTTATCAATTTGAGGTTAGTTCAGATCAACAGCATCTGGTCGTTAATGGTCAAAATTATTTAGCATTAGCTGAAAAAGACCCAGAACAATTACCCTGGACCTCATTAGCAGTCGATATTGTAATTGAAGCGACTGGACGTTTTACTAAGTCAGATGAGGCGATGGCTCATATTCGAGCTGGAGCTAAAAAAGTAATTATTAGTGCTCCAGCCAAAGATGAGATTACCAAGAGTATTGTTTTGAGTGTTAATGAGGCTGATTTATTGGCCAGTGATCAAATAATTTCAATGGCTTCTTGCACTACTAATTGTTTAGCACCGATTACCAAAGTTATATCCGACCAAGTTGGTATTAGTAAAGCAGTGATGAGCACGGTTCATGCCTATACGGCTGACCAGAATTTAGTTGATGGTCCCCACAAAGATTTAAGGCGCTCCCGTAGTGCCGCTCTTAGTATTGTTCCAACTACTACTGGTGCGGCAGCGGCTGTTGCTAAGGTAGTGCCAGAATTAAGTGGTCAATTTGATGGTTCGGCTTTTCGTGTTCCAACCCCGGTTGTATCTTTATGTGATGTGGTTTTTGTTACTAAGCGATCAGTTACGGTTCAAGAAATTAATGATTTATTAGTTGAGGCAGCTAGTCGTGATCAATTTGGTGCTTTAACTACCACGACTGAGCCATTGGTTTCAATTGACTTCACTGGTAATCCAGCTAGCTCAATCGTTGATTTATCCTTGACTAAAGTTGTCGGAGGTGATTTAGTGAAAGTAGTCGCCTGGTATGATAATGAATGGGGTTATAGTCGTCGTCTAGCTGACTTATGCGATTATATCGCTCAACATAATTTGTTATAATTAAATAGTATGGATCAACCAATCACTAGCAAACAGCTGGCCGATTTAGCCTTTCGACAGGCTTGGCAGTCTTTGTTTATTTTTATTGGACCAGTTGGACTAGCGATGTTGATTGGCTATTATTTAGACAATGGTTGGGCTGATTCTAAACTTAGAACAATTATTAGTTTGGCCGTTGCCTTTGTTATTTCTTGGGTTATTATTTTTTATCGTTATAGTGGATTTCGCCGATTAGCTAAACAAATTAAGGCTGATTCGGTTTCCAACTCCAATCATAAGCAGTAATTAGATGTTTCTTAGAATAAGTGGCACACAATCCAGTATTCAGCCGGAAGCGGTTTTTCAACCGTTTGGTTGGCCAATTTCTGGGACCTGTTTATTAAGTTGGCTAATTATTGGTCTGTTAATTATTTTAATTTTAGCAACTCGTCATTTAAAATTACGACCGAATCGTCAGCAAACTCTTTTGGAAATGATTTATGGTTTAATTTTCGGCTTGATTGCTCAATTAACTGGTAGCGATCAAAAAGCTAAACGAGTTTTTCCATTATTTGGTTCATTATTTGTTTTTATTTTAATTTCCAATTATATTGCTTATATCCCTGGAATTAGCTCATTGTCTTGGAATGGTCAAGCCTTATTTCGAACTCCGACCAATGACTTTAATACCACCTTTGGCTTAGCTTTGCTATCATTATTTTACATCCAGTGGTCTAGTATTCGGCAATTTGGTTTATTTAGTCATATTGGTAAATATATCAAGTTAGCTGGAATTTGGCGGGGATTTCGTCAAAGTCTGTCGGCCGGTTTAATGGGAATTATGGAGTTTGCCATTGGTTTAATGGATATAGTTTCGGAATGTGCTCGGGCTATTTCTTTATCTTTGCGTTTATTTGGTAATGTTTTTGCGGGTGAAGTTTTGACGATTATAATTATGGGAGCGTTTGCTTGGTTATTACCGTCAACCTGGATGGCCATGGGTCTATTAAGTGGTTTAGTCCAAGCAGTTGTCTTTACTTCATTGGTTTCGGTATATTATACTTTAGCCGTTAGTGAGTAATTGTTTATATATAATTTATTAATAATAAAATTATGGATCCAGAATCAATGCGTTTTTTAGCTAAAGCGCTGTGCACTTTGTCTTTCGGACCGGTGGCTATCGGCGAAGGAATTTTAATCGGTAAGGCTTTTGAGGCCATGGGTCGAAATCCGGAAATAGCTGGTGATATGTTTGGTAAGATGATTGTCGGTACGGCCTTGGCTGAATCAACTGCTATTTATGCCTTGGTTTGCTTTTTCTTGCTGTAATTTATTTTTATGGGTTTGATTGATACTTTAGCTAAAGTTGGGTTTGATTGGCGATTGGCTTTGACCAATCTGATTAATTTTGGCCTAATTGTTTGGTTATTGGCTAAGTTTTTATGGCCAAGCATTGCTAAAGCCATCGGTGAGCGACAAAAAATTATTGATCAGGGTTTGACTGATGCTGAATCAGCCAAAGAACGGCTAGAGCAAAGTCAAGCTGATTATCAGGCTAAGTTATTAGCAGCTCGTCAGGCAGCTGGTGAGATAATTAACCAGGCCGATGAACAAGGACAAAAGATTAAGGAAAAATTACAACAAACTGCTCATCAGGAAGTTGACGAATTACGCCAACATGTCACTGAAGAATTAGCTCAGGCTAAACAGGTTATGACCGCTGATGTTCAAAAACAATCAGCTGATTTAGTGGTGGCCGCCGTTGAAAAAATTCTACAAAATAAATTAGATGCCAAAGACGATCAGCGATTAGTGAAGCAGGCTCTTAAATCACTACATGGCTAAAGTAATTGATCAACAATTGGCTGAAGTTTTGTACCAGCTGACTAATCAGGCCAAAGATAAAGAGCTGGCTGGCTTATTAGATAAGTTTGCTAATTATTTGGTCAGTAGTGGACAAACTCAGCGTTGGCCGGTTATTGCCGATCTTTATCGGCAGAAATGGTTAAATCGGCAGGGGATTTTAGAGGTTGAAATAATTTGTGCTCGTCCACTTGATCAAAATTATCTTCAAACATTAACTGATGAATTAACTAAACTTTTATCAGCTAGTCAATTGATTGTTAAAACTAAACTAGATCCGGAAATTTTAGGTGGAATGATTATTCGTTTGCCGGATCGTTTATTGGATGCCAGCTATCGCCGGCAATTGCGTAATTTACAAGCTAATTTGCTTTAAACAATATGTCAGATCAACAACCAGATATTATTATTGAAGAATTGCGTCGTAAGATTTTGCAGTTTCAACCAGAAGTCAAAGTAGAAAAGGTTGGCTATGTCGTTAAAATAAGTGACGGCATTGCCATTATTAGTGGCTTGACTGAGGTAATGGCTAGTGAAATGATTGATTTTGAAGTTTTTGATGATCAGGCTCGGCCAGTTTTGGTTCGTGGTGTCGTTCTTAATCTTGAAGATGACCAAGTTGGAGCAATTGTTTTTGGTCGTGGTGATCTAGTTAGTGCCGGTACTGTAGTTAAATCAACTGGCCGAATTCTTCAGGTACCGGTTGGTCCGCAATTATCTGGTCGAGTAGTTAATGCTCTTGGTGAACCATTAGATGGTCAAGGAGCGATTAAAACTGAACAATTTTATAATATTGAAAGAGTCGCCCCAGGTGTGATGGAACGGCAGTCAGTCAATCAGCCTTTGCAAACTGGTTTAAAAGCAATTGACTCAATGATACCAATTGGTCGTGGTCAGCGTGAATTGATTATTGGTGATCGTCAAACTGGTAAAACGGCTATTGCCATGGATACAATTATTAATCAAAAAGGCCAAGATGTGCATTGTTTTTATGTGGCGATTGGTCAAAAAGAATCAAAGGTAGCTCGATTGGTTGCTAAATTAAAAGAATTTGGAGCAATGGATTATACCACTGTAATTGTTGCCAGTGCAGCTGAAACAGCGGCCATGAGTTATATTGCTCCTTATGCTGGTTGTGCTATGGCTGAATATTTTTTAGAAAATGGTCAGGATGCTTTAATTATTTATGATGATTTAAGCAAACACGCCGTAGCTTATCGGGAGATATCATTATTATTGCGTCGTCCACCTGGTCGAGAAGCTTATCCGGGTGATGTTTTTTATTTACATTCTCGGTTGTTAGAAAGAGCTTGTAAATTAAATGATGAGCGTGGCGGCGGTTCTTTAACCGCATTACCGATTATTGAAACCCAAGCTGGTGATATTTCTGCCTATATTCCGACTAATGTTATTTCTATTACTGACGGTCAAATCTTTTTGGAACCGGATTTATTTTATAAGGGTTTACGGCCGGCCATTAATGCTGGTTTGTCAGTTTCTCGAGTTGGCAGTAGTGCTCAAACTAAGGCCATGAAGAAAGTGGCTGGTAAACTACGTTTAGAATTGGCTCAATTTCGTGAGTTAGAGGCCTTTGCCTCATTTGGTTCTGATCTGGATGAAGCCACTAAGCAAAAACTTGAGTTAGGTCGTCGTCTAACTGAAATTTTAAAACAAGGTCAATATCAGCCATTATCAATGGTTGATCAGGTGACTATTTTTTATGCGGCGATTAATAGTCGATTAGCCAATATTCCAGTAGACAAGATTGGTCAATGGGAAAAAGATTGGTTGGATTATTGGCATAATTGTGGTCAAGCCATCGCCGATAGTATTGCTGAAAGTGGTCAACTCGATGATCAGCTTGATGATCAGCTAGGCAAGATGATTGATGATTTTCAGGTTGGTTGGCAACAATAATTATGGCCAGTACCCTTGATCTACAAAGACGGTTAAAATCAATTAAAAGCACTCGCAAAATTACTAAAGCGATGCAGTTGGTGGCGGCTGCTAAGATGAAAAAGGCGGTGGCTAGTGCTTTGGCCACTAGAACATATTCCAATTTAGCTTGGATGACTTTACTTAATCTTAGTCGAGACAAGAGTCTGCAACATCCTTTTTTAGGTTGGCCGAGTTCTAGACAACCGACTAATCGAATTGCTATGTTAGTTTTTACTGGCAACAAGGGATTATGTGGCGGTTTTAATAGTAATATAATTAATAAAGTTTTAGCCTCAACTAATAAATATTCTGACCGGCTAGTTGATTTTTATTTATTTGGTAGCCGGGGTCAGGCCTTGGCTAGTCGATATAATCAGACTATTGCGGCCAGTTTTTTAAAAGATGAACGTCAGCCGCAATTTCCACAAGTTATTACTATGGCTAAAGCAATTATTGATGAATATCTAACGGGTCGCTATGATAAAGTATTGGTAGCTTTTACTGATTTTATATCAACTATTAAACAAGTACCGCGGATTAGGCAATTATTGCCAATTGATGTTGATGCTAATCGTGAATTTTTAGGATTAGTTGAAGCTCCACAATTGGCTTCATCTAAGGAATTTTTGGCTGGCAAAGCTGACAATCGTCTTTACAGTGAAACAACTACTGGCAAAGGATTAGAAGAATTATTGCCAGATAATATGAAAATTAAGTCTTATCATTATCAATATGTTTATGAGCCAAATCGTCAACAGGTTTTGGAAGTAATGTTGCCGCGTTTGATTGAAGTGCAGCTTTACCAAGCTAATTTGGAAAGTAATGCCTCTGAACAATCTGCTCGAATGTTAGCGATGAAAAATGCGACTGAATCAGCTGATGAGCTGATTGATGCTCTACTATTAACTTATAATAAAGTCCGCCAAGCTGGCATAACCGCTGAAATCGCTGAGATTTGCGCCGGCGCCAATGCCTTGGCTAATTAAAGATATGAAAAATAATAATTCAGGTACAATTCAACAAATTATTGGTCCAGTGGTTGATGTTCATTTTGATAATGAATTACCCCCAATCTTTCAAGCACTAGTTGTTAAAACTGAACAAGCTGAAATAGTCTTGGAGGTTCAACAACATTTAGGTGGTGGTGTGGTTCGAACTATTTCAATGGATTCAACCGATGGTCTAAAGCGTGGTCAATTAGTAACCAATAGTGGTCAGCCGATTTTAATCCCAGTTGGCCAGGCAACTCTGGGACGGATGTTTAATGTTTTAGGACAGGTTATTGATGGTGGTGAGCAAGTTGAGACTGGTATTAATTATCCGCTGCATCGTCAAGCACCAAAATTTATTGAACAATCAACTAGGATTGAAATTTTGGAAACTGGTATTAAAGTGGTTGATTTAATTTGTCCAATTGTTAAAGGTGGTAAAGTTGGCTTATTTGGTGGTGCTGGGGTTGGTAAAACTGTTCTAATCCAAGAATTAATTCATAATATTGCTCAAGAACATGGTGGTTATTCGGTATTTGCTGGGGTTGGTGAGCGCACCCGTGAGGGCAATGATCTTTATTATGAAATGAAAGATAGTGGTGTTTTAGATAAGGTTTGTATGGTATTTGGTCAAATGAATGAACCGCCTGGCGCTCGAGCTCGAGTGGCTTTAACTGGTTTGGCCATGGCTGAATATTTTCGAGATGAAAAAAACCAGGATGTGTTATTATTTATTGATAATATTTTTCGGTTTACTCAAGCTGGTTCAGAGGTTTCGGCATTATTGGGTCGCTTGCCTAGCGCGGTCGGTTATCAGCCAACACTGGCGAGTGAGATGGGTGAATTGCAGGAAAGAATTACTTCGACTGATAAAGGTTCAATTACTTCTATCCAAGCAGTTTATGTCCCAGCTGATGATTTGACTGATCCAGCCCCAGCTACCACTTTTTCCCATTTAGACTCAACAGTGGTTTTATCAAGAGCCTTATCCGAGCTGGGTATTTATCCAGCAGTTGATCCGCTTGATTCTAAATCAACCGTATTAGATCCTAATATTGTTGGTCCGGAGCATTATCGAGTTGCTACTGAAGTTCAACGAGTTTTACAAAAATATAAAGATTTGCAAGATATTATTGCTATTTTGGGTATGGAAGAATTATCTGATGAAGATCGCTTAACCGTGGCTCGAGCTCGACGGTTACAAAGATTTTTATCGCAACCATTCTTTGTGGCCCAGTCGTTCACCGGCACACCTGGTCAATATGTTAAGATTGAGCAAACCGTTAAAGATTGTGCTGAAATTTTAGCTGGTCAACATGACGATAAACCAGAGAGTGATTTTTATATGCGCGGCAGTTTGCGCCAAGCTTAGAATATGTCCGATCAATTATTAATTAAATTTGAGATTGCTACACCAGAACGAGTGGTTTATAAAAACCAGGTTAGACAGGTGACTTTGCCAGCCATTGAAGGTGAAATTACTATCCTACCTAGCCATGTACCATTGATTACCCTATTAAAATCAGGCGTGGTGGTTGTTAATTCAGCTGATGATCAAATTGAATATTTGGCAGTTCAGGGTGGTTTTGTGGAAGTTTCGGTTAATAAGGTGGTTATTTTAGCCGATACCGCCGAGATGGCCTCAGAAATTGATCCCCAAATTGTAGCCGCGGCTCAGGCTGAAGCTCAAAAAATTATGGCGGCTCAAGCTGAAAATACCCCTGAATTTATTGAGGCTAGAGCTGGATTAGTCGCTAGTATTACTCGTTTGAAAGCAGCTAATTTACATCGTCATTATTCAGCTAGACGCTAATTATCTATCCGCTTGACAAGCTTGGATAGCTTGCTATACTATTTAGCAGTCAAGTCTTTTGACTGCTAAATTATTTATTTTTTAATTTATTTTTTATGAACCTACAACCTTTGCATGATCAGGTGATCATTAAGCCAATGTCGGCTGAAGAAAAAACCAAATCCGGCATTATTTTACCGGAGACAGTTAGTAAAGAACGACCAGAACAAGGCGAGATTATTGCGGTTGGACCGGGTCGTTTACTAGACAATGGCCAACGCTCGTCAATGGGTGTACAAATTGGTCAGCAGGTTATGTTTAAAAAGTATTCGACTGAAGAAGTTAAGCTTGATGGACAAGACTATTTAGTGGTAGCTGAGCACGATATTTTAGCAATTATTAAATAATTATAAATATATGGCTAAACAGATTATTTTTGATGACAAGGCTCGAGCTTCTTTAAAGCGAGGCGTTGATCAATTGGCTAATGCCGTTAAGGTAACTCTAGGCCCCAAGGGTCGTAATGTTGTAATTGATCGTGGTTTTGGTAGTCCAATAATTACTAAAGATGGTGTTACTGTCGCCAAAGAGATTGAGTTAGAGGATAAATTTGAAAACATTGGAGCGGCTTTAGTTAAAGAGGTTGCTTCTAAAACCAATGATTTGGCTGGTGATGGTACCACCACCGCGACTGTTTTAGCTCAAGCCATCATTAATGAAGGCTTAAAACTAGTGGCTGCTGGCATTAATCCAATTGAAATTCGACAAGGTATTGAAAAAGAGGTTAGTGAGGTGGTTAATAAGCTTAAGAAGATGAGCAAGCAAATTTCAACTAAAGAAGAAATTGCTCAAGTCGCCTCAATTAGTGCCAATGATCCAGAGATTGGTAAAATTATTGCTGAAGCTATGGATTCAGTTGGTAATGAAGGAGTAATTA
>Ga0265294_10006383_pt1 | contig 14174 bp, 8 predicted proteins | sample MunlanPumphouse3_FD_192504 | JGI IMG/M metagenome (GOLD analysis project Ga0265294, IMG submission 192504) | Groundwater microbial communities from a municipal landfill in Southern Ontario, Canada - Pumphouse #3 | ecosystem: Environmental > Aquatic > Deep subsurface > Groundwater | place... | reverse complement strand
TAATTGTTTGTTTTCGTCTTGTCCACCAATCCATAATGCAGCACAGAACATTGCAGTACTACTACCATCTTTAGGAACATAGTATCTAGCAGTATTTCCATCATACCACATATTACCTCCTGTATTAATACGAGCTCTAACATTATTAATACTTAATTCAGCCGAACCTTGAGCTCTTCTACATCTTTCAACCCCAGTTTCTGCCTTTGCAGATTTTGTGGTTTTTTTAGTCGCTCCAACATATTCTCTTGCAAAAAGAGAATTTTGCAACAAAAGGCAGACTAAAACTAACGTTGTTATTTTAAATATATGTTTCATCTTGCAAAATTTTTCTATTTAATATTTTAACTAAAATGTATAAGTTACTCCTAAGTAAACCATTCTAGGACGTTGATAATTATATTCATAATTGTTTAGATACATCATATAATAATCTCTAAATGAATTTTCATTCAATTGGTTTGCAATAATAGTTTGAGTTTCAGGGTCAGTTAAGTAACCATTATCATCTGGGTCTCCAGTAACTCCAAATACACTAGCAACATTTTTAATATTTAATACATTACTTATTCTTGCAAATAAGTTTAATTGAGTTACTTTTTTACCAACTTTAATATTGTAAGTCTTATCAATATTCATATCAACACGGAAAACCCATGGTAAACGTGCTCCATTGAAACTACCAACAATTGTTTTTTGTGTATTACTGAATTGTTTAGTGTATGGTCTTCCTGATTGAGCAACTCCAGTTATATTAACACCAAAGTTTTGTAGCCAATTAATAACTTGAGATCTGTCTTCTCCTGTTGCTTTATCTTTTACAACTCTTTTAGTTGTTGGTCCATTATAATCTTTTCCTCCAAAATAACGAAAATCTAACTGAAGTTTAAATTCATGTCTTCTATCGTCATTGATTGGATAAAGCATTTTAATATTAGGATAACCAGCTTGAATTAAAGATACAACAGTAGTTCTTGGAAGACCTGTAGTTCCTTCTGCATATTGAAGAGTGTAGTTAGCATTAATACGAATATTATTTGAACGTTTTAATTCATAAGTAACGGTAATACCTTTTGTTGTTCTAAAATCTTGATTTCCGAATGAATAATATAAAGATGTTGGGTCTGCACCTACATATTGAACATAAGCAATTAAATCTCTTGTTTCTTTATAATATGCAGACATAACCAATACTGATGATTTTGACAATACTTGGGTAAATCCAAGTTCATAGTTAGTAATTTTTTCAGGCTCTAATGTAGGATTATTTAAAGTTTGACCAGATTGTCTTTCCATAAATAGATAATCTACATAGTTAGCCATCCAATAGCTTTGAGGACGACGAGCAATCATATCGTAAGAGGCTTTAAATTCAGACTTGTCAGAAACAGGGAATGAAAATGCTATACGAGGCATTGGAATTATAATAGGTTTATAATCTTCAAACGCATCAGTAGAAATTTCGTATGGTAGACCTGTATCATTTAACTCCCCTTTTCTAAAAGGTAGTGGTTGTCCTGAAGCAGCTGCAACTGATTTAGGGTCAGATACAATTTCTCCATTAGCATTATACCAGGTATTACCATTTCTATAACCTCTGATAAAACCATCATTGTTTACATCTGAAGGCGAAGAATTTCCATTTAAACTACTTACATATACAACATAATCGTCTCCAATATTAGCAGGTCGATTAGGTATTGCAAGTTCTCCTGCAGTATAAGCTGAATAAAGTAAATAAGGATCTTTTAATCCCATTTGATTACCATCAAATCTATCTACACGTAAACCAATATTAAAAATTAAATCTTTAAAGAAGAATTGATCTTGAATATATCCGGCCATATAAATAGGTTGCCATGCTCCCAATGTTCTGTTAGTTGGGTCAGAGAAGAAGCTTTGTAAATTTTGCTTTCCTTTAACAACATTCCCTCTATGATCATATCCATAATATGAAACTATAGAATTACCACTATTAAATAACTCGTCAGCAGAAAACATATCCATACTAAAAGTTGACGGGTCATAACTATCAATATCAATAAATTCTGTACCCGTAACACTTAATCCTAATTTTTGTCTTAAAGCTCTATCAAAAAATGTTTGACTGGCTTGGTCATAAGATCTATTATAAGTTACATAAGGAATTGAACCAGAATTATCAATTATTGGATTTTCTAAATCTCTATATAATATATGTGCATTTGCTTCTTGCTTCATAATTGTCCATAAAGAACTAGCAGTTAAAGAGTATGCACGGTAAGTTGATTGGTCATATTGGAAACCCAATTCTAATGAATGTTTTCCAATGTCAGCAGATACTTTTGCAGAGAAATATACATCTTGTCTTTCACTTTTTGAATAACCTCTATATGGAGTACCTACATTTGTCCAAGCAAATTCTGTTGTTGGATAAATTGTATTAGGAACATCACCATTTGTTAATCCTAAGAATGATCTAATATTATCATAATTATATAACATAGGTCTAATTGATGCAAAATCTGGATCATTATATAATTGCCAAGTATATCTTGCAAGTCCAGGATTATTATCAGATGGAGTAAAATCAACTTGATAATCTAACCAACCATTATGCTCCATAACATCTTGCATAACACCATTTATCTCCATTCTTGATAATTGATAAGTATTTCTTTTATATGTATGGAAAGTTCCTATATGACCATATTTAAACAAATCATCTCCATGGTCTTTATTATAGGTTTCACTATAGGATCTAGAATATGAACCATTAATATTAAAGATAATATTTTTGATTTTTGAAGTTTCTGAGGTATTAGAGAATTTTTGTGTAAAGTCTGCCATTACCATAAAACTATTTCCTTTAGATTCAGAATTATTAGCATTATTTAAAAGCATTCCAGCTGCAGAACCATCTTTACTTATACTATTTACAAATTCACCATTAATTAATAATGCACTATTATCAGAAAAACGAATGTCTAATCCACCTTCTAAATAAAGGTAATTATTCCACATATTAGGTTTTCTTCCCACTTTCTCAAAATCAGATAATCTTAAGTAAGAAGCAGTATTATAAACTGCACCTGAAGCAGGATTAAAAGTAAGAGGATTATTATTTAAGAATTCTTGTTTATCTTCTTTTAGCATATAATATGCTCTATCACTTGGACGATTATATGGGTCTTGAGTGTAAGAATTGAATCCAGCTAAACGGAAACCAATTATACTCTTTTCTGCACCATCATCAGTTGTCTTTTTGTATAAAGGACCAGTTAAATAAACATCAAGTCTATGATAACCTCTTGTATCAAAAGGTTCAGATGTTTGGTAACCGACCATTCCATTAAATTTATTTGCAGGTGGTCTTAAAGTAATATTTGTAGTCCCTCCAATTGATTCACCAAATCTTGCAGGAGTACCTCCAAGAATAACTTGAACTTCTTGAATTGCTTGTTTAGGAATATTTACAGTTCCTTTTTTAGCAACACCATTTACATAGGTTACCATACTACCTTCACCACGAGTGGTTCCTGCTTGACCATCATTATCAGAAACTCCTCCCACTGTTGCAATAATTCCTTCAACAGTATTGGCAGTCATCTTTTCAATGTCTTCATTAGTAATACGCTTTCCTTGTTCAGGGGTACCAGGATCAATTAATGGCACTGCATACGCCTCAATATTCACAACATCTAATTGAGTTGATGATGGTTCAAGAGCAATACTACCACCAGTAGAATAACCAGATGCGTTTACACGTACACCTGTTTTCATACCTTTTTGATAACCAACAAAGCTTGCAACTACATCATAGCTACCAGCACTTAATGGCTTAATTTGATAGTTCCCATCCATATCTGTTTGGGCACCTCCTTTTTGTTGACCATTTTGTTGAACAATAACATTAACGAACGGCATTGGTTCGCCTGTTTTAGCATCTGTAATTGTACCCGTCAATGTTCCTTGAGAGTACAAAATTAAACTGGTTGTTAAGAACAAACCAAGAGTAAAGAATAATTTTCTTAACATATTTCTTTATTTATTTTTTTATGTAAAGAATGAAATTTAATTTTTCAATTTACTATCTTGATATGAAAGGATTATTAATTATTTCTGAATAAATAATAGCCTTTCTTAAATCAAATTCATTTTCTTCTTTTAATTCTACTTCATTAATTGAATTAGTTATTTTAGTATTATTAATTTTATTTTGTGGCTTTGTTGTTTCAATATAATCTTTAGTTTTAACTTTTTTTATTGTTTTCTTTCTTTCAAAAAAGTCAGTAAAATCAGGTTGATTAATATTTTTATTAGGATTCTGTTCCTCAAATTGAGGAACATTCTCCATTATTTTCTTAGCAAAAGAAGAAAACAACTTTTTGAATATCAATACAAAACCTATTAAAGCAAGTACTAAATATATACTCATATCTACCTTTATTTTGCCACAAATTTAAACAAAAAACTGATAAGACCAAAATATAATTCTATTTTCTAAAAAAAACTTTAATCGATTATCAGTTTTTTGCTTAATCTATTATTCTATTTAACTTTTACTACTTCTTTCTGTTTTTGCTTGCTAATTAATAAGTATGCAATTGGAGAAGAGATAAATAAAGTTGAGAATGAACCCGAAACCGTTCCAATTGTTAATGCAAATGCGAAACCTCTTAATACATCTCCTCCAAAAATTAATATAATAACAAGCGATATAAATACAGTGAATACTGTATTTATTGTTCTACTTAATGTTTGATTAACTGACATGTTCATCACTTCTCCAAAATTACGATTTGGATAAAGATGAATATTTTCACGAACACGGTCAAAAATAACCACAGTATCATTAATTGAAAATCCAATAATAGTTAGAATTGCCGCTACAAAGTTCATATCAACATCCATACTAAAAGGTAATACTCCATTTAAAGCAGAGAAAATTCCAATTGTAAAAAATGCATCGAATCCTAATGCGACTAAACCTCCTAAACTATATTTCCAATTTCTAAAACGAATAGCGATGTAAATAAATATTGCAATCAAAGAAACAATTATAGCAATAATTGCTGATGTCTTTATATCGTCAGCTATAGTTGGTCCTACAATTTCTGAACTAATAATTCCAAGTGGAGATCTTTGAGTAGATTGGAATTCATCTAATGTAATTTCCTTACTTAGATAGAATGTTTTAGTTCCATTATATAGTTTTTCAATAACCTCTCTCTTAACAGCCTCATTATCTTCTTTTACCTTATAGTCAGTTGTAATTTTAACTTGGTAAGATGGTCCAAAAGATTTTACTTCAGGAGCAGAACCAAACTCTTCACTTAATGATTGTCTAATATCATTTGGATTAACATCTTTGTCAAATCTTATAACATAAGTACGACCACCAGTAAAGTCAATTCCATAATTTAACCCTCTAGTTACTAAGAAACCTGCTAAAATAACTACAACAGCACCCATAATTATTAATTGTTTCTTTGCATTTTGAACGAAACGGAAATTAGGTGAGCCATAAATTTTTGAAGATAGATGATTAGTAAATTTAAGTCTATTTTTAAAAGTTTTACTTGCAACCATTGATTCCATTACTAAACGAGAAACAAAAATACTGGTAAAAAGAGAAGTCAAAATACCTATACATAGTGTAATAGCAAATCCTAAAACTGAACCAGCTCCAAAATAAGCTAATATAATACCAGTTAATAAGGTTGTAACATTACCATCAATAATTGCAGAATAAGAAGCTTTGTAACCATCAGCAATTGCATTACTAATATTTTTACCGTGCTTAAGTTCCTCTTTTATACGTTCATTTATAATTACATTTGAGTCAACCGCCATAGCTAATGTAAGAACAATACCTGCAATACCTGATAGAGTTAGAACTGCACCTATTGATGCTAGAACTCCCATTAGGAAGAATAAATTTACAAGCAAGGCTATACAAGCAGCAATACCAGCCACACTATAGAAGAATATCATAAAAATAAACACTGCTAAAAGAGAGAATAAGAATGAAATAAATCCAGCTTTAATTGATTCCTCTCCAAGAGATGGTCCAACAACAGATTCTTGAACAACTTTTGCTGGAGCAGTTAATTTACCTGATTTTAATATATTTGCCAAGTCTTTTGCTTCTTCAATAGAGAAACTTCCTGATATTTCAGAACGACCACCACTAATTTCACTATTTACCCTTGGAGCAGAATAAACTACATCATCCAAAACAATAGCAATACTATTACCAATGTTTGAACCAGTTATCTTTTCCCATTTTCTTGCAGCTTCAGCCTTCATTGACATTGAAACAACAGGATGTCCTTGTTGATTAAAGTCTTGGCGTGCATCATCAATAACATCTCCATCTAAAAGTGCAGTTTTTGCCTTATTAGTATATTGTATAACATATAATTCAAATTCATTTGTCTTTGGAATTGGTTGAGCACTCCAAAGGAAAGTTACATCTGTTGGAAGAACTTTTGCAGCTCTTTCTAATTGACGATTAATATCTTTCTTTGCAGAAGCAGTTGCTGTACCTATAACTGAAGGTGCTAAATCCCCTTTATTAAGTCTTGTGAATAAGCTTAATAATGGTCTAGTTTTTAAAGTGTCTTTCTTCGCAACTGGAGTTGTTTGTTTAGCAATTGGAGCTGTTTTTAATGTATCTGTATTAATTAATGTATCATTAGTTATATTAACTGTATCTTTTTCTTCTCCAATATTAGCAAGAAACTCATCAGCTGCTCCAAATGCCTGAAATACCTTTCCTGCATCTCCTGCTAACCAAAACTCTAATTGTGCTGTTCCTTCCAACAAACGACTTATACGTTGTGGATCAGAAACTCCAGGAAGCTCAATTAAAATTCTTTCCGAAGATTCTAATTTTTGAATTGTTGGTTCAGATACTCCAAACTTGTCTATACGCTTGCTTAAAACTTGAAATGTTCTATCAAAAGCATCTGTACACTCTTTCTTAATTGCAGCAAGAACTTGCTCATTTGTAGAATTTGTAGTGATACCACTTTCTTTCAATTTAACACGGAAAAAAGCAGATAAATTAACTTTTCCTGTATTTCCTTCATTAAGTACTACTTCTTGAAATGAAGTAAAGAAATCTCTTCCAGTTGTTTTCTGTAGTTCTAATGCTTTATCATAAATCTTCAAAAAAGCTGGATCAGTAGGATTTGTTGCAAGATTTTTAACAACATCTGATGTTGAAACTTCCATCTTAACATTCATACCTCCTTTTAGGTCTAAACCTAATCCAACTTCCCTTGCCTTACATTGTTTGTATGTAAATTGACGCATCCATAAAAAATTATAGACAGGTTTCTCAGAAATAGAGTCTAAATAATTTAACTCTCTTTCATTAGAAATTGAATCTAAAATTTCTTGTTCTTTGATTGCGTTACCAGCGGCAAGAGTTTTTGCTTGATTTTTAGCATAACTATTTAATGCATATTCTTTAGCATCCTTTTCTACTTTTTTAGTAAAATAAGTGAATGATAGTTGATACAAACAAACTAAAGAAAAGATAATTACGATAATTTTAATAGCTCCCTTGTTTTGCATATATTATAATGATTTATTTGGTAATATCACAGTTTTTTTTGAATTTGCAAAGATAGGAGATTATTTTATAACTCCATAAAATCATCCGAAAAAAAACTATTTTTTATTTTTTCCTACAATTATTTTTCACTTAATCAAAAGCTTAAAGCCAAGAATTAAATAAAAACCATATAAATAAAACATGGTTTAATAAAAATATTATAGCTTTGCATTCACAAAATAGCAAAATAGTAATACAAATATATAATAATATGACAGAAAAAATTCAAACTTTAAGAGATAACCCTAAAATGAGATGGTTTGCTCTTGTTTTATTAGCGTTTGCTATGTTTTGTTCGTATATCTTTATGGATATACTTTCTCCAATTAAGGATTTAATGCAATCAACGAGAGGTTGGGACTCAACAGCCTTTGGGACAATGCAGGGAAGTGAAACCTTCTTAAATGTATTCATTTTCTTCCTGATTTTTGCAGGTATTATCCTTGACAAAATGGGAGTTCGTTTCACTGCAATCTTGTCGGGTCTTGTGATGTTAGTTGGAGCGGTTATTAAATGGTATTCAGTATCAGATTCATTCGTTGGTTCTGGCTTGGAAAATTGGTTTAATAACAATCTAAACTATATTCCAGGTTTTCAAGAACTAGGTATTGCTCCTTTCTATAAAGGAATGCCTGCGAGTGCTAAACTTGCATCAGTAGGATTTATGGTTTTTGGATGCGGAGTTGAAATGGCGGGTATTACTGTAAGTCGTGGTATCGTAAAATGGTTTAAAGGCAGAGAAATGGCTTTGGCTATGGGTTCTGAAATGGCTTTGGCTCGATTGGGAGTTGCTACTTGTATGATATTCTCTCCTATGATAGCAAAGGCTGATATATTTGGAGGAGCTAATGTTTCTCACTCTGTTGCTTTTGGTGTAATTTTATTGATGGTTGCATTAATTATGTTTATTGTTTATTTCTTTATGGACAAAAAACTTGATTCTCAAACTGGTGAAGCTGAAGAAAAAGATGATCCATTCCGTTTAAAAGATCTTAAAGGCATCCTTACAAGTTGGGGATTTTGGTTAGTTGCATTGCTTTGTGTACTTTATTACTCAGCAATCTTCCCATTCCAAAAATATGCAGTAAATATGCTACAATGTAACCTTACTTTCACACAACCTGAAGCAGGTAGTTTCTGGGCAGGTAATACAGTAACATTTATTCAATATGTTATAATGTTAATCAGTGCAGCAACAGCTTTTATGTCAAATTTCTCAAAGAAAAACACAAAAATAGCACTATTGATAACATCTGTTGTTGGTTTAATTGTTTTCTGTTATATGGGTTATATGCGTCAATCAGCAGAAACTATTTTCGCAGTATTTCCACTATTAGCAGTAGGTATTACTCCAATTTTAGGTAAATATGTTGATAATAAAGGTAAAGCAGCTTCTATGTTGATGATTGGTTCACTTCTTTTGATTGCTTGTCACTTAACATTTGCATTCATACTTCCAATGGCAAAAGGTAATGCAATTGCTGGAGTATTAATTGCTTATATTACTATTTTAGTTCTTGGTGCATCATTTTCACTTGTTCCTGCAAGTTTATGGCCAAGTGTTCCTAAATTGGTTGATAGCAAGGTTATAGGTTCTGCATACGCATTAATTTTCTGGATTCAAAACATAGGATTATGGCTTTTCCCTCTTCTTATTGGAAAAATACTTGATGCTTCAAACCCAGACATAGTTTCAGCTGTAGCAAACGGAACAATGACTCCTGAAGTTGCTGCTCAAAGTTATAATTACACAAATCCACTTATTATGCTAGCTTGTTTAGGACTTGCTGCATTGATACTTGGTTTGCTATTGAAAAGAATTGATAAGAAAAAAGGACTTGGTTTGGAATTACCTAATATCCAACAATAGCTTTTATATAAATAAAATATTAATAGGCTAAGATTTATTTCTTAGCCTTTTTTTTATTCAAATTAAATACTATTTCAATAAAATGAAATCAAGTTTCAGTAAAATGAAATCAAGTTTTAATTTTCTAAAACAAAGAAATACTGAGATTACATAAATACTATAAGAAATCACATCTTTTGACAAATATCCACAGTCAGAATTTAACAAATCTAAAGCACGAGAATCGCATTAATAAGGCTATTGCTAAGCATGCGTTCGATTTTTAAATTCTCAGAGCGTTCAGAAAAGAGTATTAAAATAAGAAAAAGAAAAGAGCTTAGCTGCTGCAAACAGGATAGTTAGCATAAAAAAAAGCATAATGTTATTAAATTAAGATCATGATTTAACTTTCTACTTAAAAATATTATTCTAAGAAGGATAACTTATTTCCAATCGCTCTCCTCTAAAGCAAAAATATCTTCAACTTTTTTGCCAAAAATATGTGCAATCTTCATAATAACTGTTGCCGATGGCACATATTTTTCCAATTCTATAGCATTAATCGTTTGACGAGAAACACCAATCCTTTCGGCTAACTCTTGTTGGGAAATTTTCAAGATAGCCCTTTCAACTCTAATATTATTCTTCATTTTTCTTAGTGCTACGATTAAACCTAAAAATATCTATCCTAAACTTTATCACAAACAAAAGTAAAAAGAACAGAAAGTCAAACCAAAAAACATAAAAAGCATCAAATCCATATATAAGAAGAATTGCAAGTATTAAAACAACACAAGTAACCAAAACCGACCAAACCAAAGCTCTTTCTCTTATTTTAGAAACATATTCATCTTCATTTTTTTCCTTTGAAAAAGCAATAAAAACAAGACCAATAATCATCAAGACAGGGAAAAGCGTAGCCATAAATGAAGTTTTAGCTAAAACAAAATAATCTTTTTCTGGAATTAGATTATATATCTTTTCTAATCCAACAATAGCAGGCATCTTAAAATTAAAGTCGAACTTGTCTGCAAAAAAGATTACTCCAATTACGAAATACAGTAATGTAACAATTGAAATTATCCAACCTATTTTCCTGAAACAAGTTGGAAACAAGAAAGTTTTTTTCATACTTAAACATTTTTTTGATTAATATTCTATTCAACGATGCAAAAGTATAAATTATTTTTCATTATGACAAATATATTTTACATTTTGTCTAAATCATTGTTCTTTTCGATAATGAAATCCTACTTCAAAGACATTATTATTTTATAGAATAACATTAATATTTCTCTGAATAACACTATTATTTTTCTCCAAGATAGTTATCTCGAAGGTTAATGATAACTATCCCCCAATCAAAAAGTGCGACTTTTTGATTAGAAAGTGCGACTTTTCAGACAAAAAGTGCGACTTTTCGAGTAAGAAAGTCGCACTTTTTGAACTTGAGATAACTATAAAAGTTTTATAAGATAACTATAAAGACTTAAAAAGATAAGCTCTTAGAATTAAATAATAAGGTTTTAGAGTAAAAAGATAAGAATATGATTTTGAAAAACAATATTATTATCAATAAAATCCCTATTCCTTTACTATAAGTTGAATGTTTAGCTCGTCAAGTTGTGCTTGTGAGATTTTGGAAGGTGAGTTTATCATTGTGTCTCTTCCGTTATTGTTCTTTGGAAATGCAATAAAGTCTCTTATGGTTTCAACTCCTGCAAATATTGAACATAGTCTGTCAAAGCCAAAAGCTATGCCTCCATGAGGTGGTGCTCCATATTCAAAGGCATCTAAAAGAAATCCAAATTGTTTTTGAGCTTCTTCTTCACTAAATCCCAACACCTTAAACATATCCTTTTGCATCTTCTTATCGTAAATACGAATTGAACCTCCTCCAATCTCAACTCCATTAATTACTAAGTCGTAAGCATTTGCTCTTACATCTTTTGTTTTGGTAAAGAGGTCTGGATAGTCTTCTGGTTTTGGAGCAGTGAATGGGTGATGCTTTGCATAGAACCTGTCTGTTTCTTCGTCCCATTCCAAAAGAGGGAAATCTACAACCCAAAGTGGAGAATATTTGTTTGGATCTCTAAGGTTTAATCTTTCTCCCATTTCCAAACGTAAAGAGCATAAAGCAATTTGAGTTTTTTCTTCTTTGCCAGCCATAATTAGAATAAGGTCTCCCTTTTCTGCATTGAACTTGTCAGCAATTGCTCTTAGTTTGTCTTCTGAAAAGAATTTATCAACTGAAGATTTTAAAGTTCCGTCTGTATTATATTTAATGTATACTAATCCTGTTGCACCAACTTGTGGACGTTTTACAAATTCTGTAAGTTCATCCAATTGTTTTCTTGTGTATTCAGCACATCCTTTAGCACAAATTCCAACGACAAGTTCTGAATTATCAAATACTGAAAAACCATTTCCTTTTGCAACATCGTTAAGTTCAACAAACTTCATATCAAAACGAGTGTCTGGCTTGTCAGAACCATAGTATTTCATTGCATCGGCATAAGGCATTCTTGGGAAAGAGTCAAACTTAATGTTCTTAACTTTCTCAAACAGGTATTTCATCAACCCTTCAAATATATTTAGAATATCTTCCTGCTCAACAAAAGACATCTCGCAGTCTATTTGAGTAAATTCTGGTTGACGGTCTGCTCTAAGGTCTTCATCTCTAAAGCAACGAACTATTTGGAAATAGCGGTCAAACCCAGAAATCATTAACAGTTGTTTAAATGTTTGTGGAGATTGAGGAAGTGCATAGAATTCATTTGGATTCATTCTTGATGGAACAACAAAATCTCTTGCCCCTTCTGGCGTTGAACCAATAAGGTAAGGTGTTTCAATTTCCATAAAATCCAAATCATTCATATAATTTCTTACCAAAATGGAAAGTTTATGACGAAGATACATATTTTGCTTAACAGGATTTCGTCTAAGGTCTAAGTAACGATACTTCATTCTTAGTTCATCTCCTCCATCAGTATTGTCTTCAATTGTAAAAGGTGGTGTTTTTGAAGAATTTAGTATAATAATTTCGTCTACAACTATTTCTATATCTCCAGTTGGAATTTTCTTATTCTTACTGCTTCTTTCTTCAACCTTTCCTCTAACTTGGATAACATATTCTCTTCCAAGCTTTCTTGCCTTTAGACAAAGTTCAGAATTTGTTTCCATATTGAAGGCAAGTTGAGTTATTCCATAGCGATCTCTAAGGTCAATAAATGTCATTCCTCCCAAATCACGTGAACGTTGCACCCAACCACTAAGTGTTACTTCACTGCCAACATTATTTATATTTAACTCTCCACAAGTATGTGTTCTTAACATATAAGTATTTATTTATTTTGGTTTTCTTTGCTCAAATTAAATTTCTCAGGAAATTTTGCAATCTTATCCTTATAGAATTCTTCTATTTCCATCATGTCTTTTTCATAATCGCCAGTTGGATAAAATATCTTTCCCGCTCCACCTTCTTTTTTTTCATAATTAAGGTAAGCCAGATAGATTGGAACATTTGCCTTTGTGGCAATATAATAAAAACCTTTCTTCCAATGGGGAGTAAGTTTTCTTGTTCCTTCAGGAGTAATAACTAAAGAGAATCTATCTTTTTGATTAAACATCTCAACAACTTGGTCAACCATATTGGAACTTCTTCCCCTATCAACTGGCATTCCTCCTAAACTCCTTAAGATTCCTCCTAATGGGAAAACAAATAATTCCTTTTTAATTAGAAAATTAGGTTTTACTTTAAGCTTCCACAATCCAAGACAACCCCAAACAAAATCCCAATTTGAAGTGTGAGGAGCTTCAATAAAAATACATTTTTGCATTTGAGGTTCTGGTTTGCCAATTAGCTTCCAGCCCGAGAGCCACAAAAGAAAACTTGCAATCTGTCTTCTCATTTATTTTTTTGCTAAAGAATATGTGTCCTTTGCAATTACATATTCTTCATTGGTAGAAACCATCATAACCTTTACCTTTGAAGATGGTTTTGAAATCATTAAATCAACCCCTCTTTGATCTTTATTTGCTGCTTTGTCAAAGTCAACTCCTAAGAATTCCAATCTTTCACAAATCTTTTCACGAACATCGTCAGCATTTTCTCCAATTCCTCCTGTGAAAAGGATTAAATCAACTCCTCCCATAGTTGCAGCATAAGCTCCAATATATTTTCTTACTCTATTGCAGAATAAATCAAAAGCAACAACATCTCTTTCTACTCCTTTTTTCTTTCCTTCGCAAACTTCTCTCATATCAGAGTGTCCACTAATTCCCAAAAGTCCTGATTTCTTATTGATTAAATTGTTAGCTGCATTGATATTTAATCCTTCTTTTTCGCAAATAAATAAGAAAGCACCAATATCTAAATCACCAGCTCTTGTTCCCATTACCAATCCTTCAACTGGAGTAAATCCCATTGAGGTATCAACACTTTTACCATCCTGAATAGCACAAATTGATGCTCCATTTCCAAGATGACAGCTAACTATTTTTGAATTATTAATGTCTAAACCAGCCAACTTAGCCGCTTTTTCAGCAACAAACTTATGGCTTGTTCCATGAAAACCATAACGGCGAATTTTATCATCAGTGTAGTATTTGTAGTCAATTGCATACATGTAAGCTTCCTTAGGCATAGTTTGATGGAAAGAAGTATCAAAAACAGCCACTTGAGTTACTTTTGGAAGTAGTGCTTCCATAGCTTCAATA